>Ga0209723_1002136_pt1 | contig 27686 bp, 29 predicted proteins | sample BiotimSIPDNA_2_FD_185750 | JGI IMG/M metagenome (GOLD analysis project Ga0209723, IMG submission 185750) | Anaerobic biogas reactor microbial communites from Washington, USA - Biogas_R2 time_0 SIP DNA (SPAdes) (version 2) | ecosystem: Engineered > Bioreactor > Anaerobic > Unclassified | place...
GCCGAGCGACTACCCAAGGCCCTCATCCACCGGAACGTGCCGGGAGAGGCGATCCACGCATACCTGGGCGACCTCGACTCGGCCTGGGAACGGGCGGCGGGGATGAGCGCCTTCGGGCCGCGGGCGAGGTTCATCGAGACGGCGCGGGCGCTGGCGACAGCAGGGCGTTGGCCGGTCATCGGTGGGGAGCGGCGGTGGCGGCTGGGCGAGCTCACGGTCGCCTGGTCGGCCGTCGCGCCCGGCTGACCGGCGTCAACGCAGAGCGGGACCGGCGTCAGCGCGAGTAGTCGTCCTCGAGACGCTCGATGTCGTCCTCGTCGAAGTCCCCGAAGCCGATCTCGAGGATGCGCGCACGCTCGGAGCCGGAGTTGCCGAGCCGGTGGACGGCGCCCGCGGGCACCCAGATGTGGTCGCCCTCGACGGCCGACCACATGTCTTCGCCGACGGTCACATCGACCGGTCCGTCGACAACGACCCAGAACTCGCTGCGCCGGGCGTGGCGCTGGAGGGAGAGCCTCTGGCCGGGCTCGACCGTGAGGATCTTGACCGTCGAGCGCTGGTTCTGGGTGAACTGGTCGAAGCGGCCCCACGGCCGCTCGTCGAACACGTGCCGCACGGCGGCCTCGACGCTCAGCGCCGACACCTCCTGCTCACCAGGTGTCATGACGACGCTGCGGCCCTCCGCTGACGCCCTTCAGTGCGGGGCGCACGTCGGCGAGGTACACACCTGCGGCGATGATGCCGATCAGCGCGAACAGGTTGAGCGGGTTGCCCAGGGTGAGGAAGCCGAGCAGGACTGCGACCCCGGTGAGAACGAGCCAGATGTTCTTCGTGCGCTTGCCGGCCGCGACATAGCTCCGCGGCTGGTGCCGGAGGGCGTCCACGAAGGCGAAGAGCTGCATTGCGAGGATCGCGAAGGAGAGCACGAAGGAGACCGTGCCCTGGGCGTTCCCGATGAGGTTCATGGCTCAAGGGTAACCGTGCCGCCCCGCTGCGCCCCGACCTCATCTCGCCGATGACGGCCCGGTTCCGAGCGCGTCCACGACCCAGGCGTAGATCTCCGCCTCGTAGGCCAGCCGCGTCATCTGCCCGGCCGGCCCGGCGTGTGCCCCCTCGTCGACCTCGGCGCGGAACAGCAGGCGCGGCCCCCACTCGGGGTCGCTGGCCCGCAGCGCGGCGACCCACTTCGCCGGCTCACGGATCATGACGCGGGAGTCGTGCAGGGCCCCGGTGACGAGCAGGTCGGGGCGACCGCCCGCCGGCGGCAGCCGGTCGTACGGGGACCACTGGAGCATGGCGTCGAGCTCCTCGGGTATGCGCGGGTCACCCCACTCCTCCCACTCCGCAGCCGTGAGTGGTGTCGCCTCGTCGAGCATCGTCGTCACGACATCGACGAAGGGGACCTCCGCGACGACCGCTCGCCACCGGTCAGGCCGCTGGGAGAACACCGCACCCTGCAGCAGCCCTCCGGCCGACAGCCCGCGAGTCGCGATCCGCGTCCCGTCCACGAGCCCGGCTGCACTCAGGTGGTCGGCCACGGCGATGTGGTCGTCGAACGTGTGCTGCTTGTGGCCCAGCTTCCCGTCGAGGTACCACCCCCTACCGCCCTCGCCGCCACCCCGGATGTGCGTGTGGACATAGACGACTCCGTGGTCGAGCAGCGCCGGCAGACACGGATCCCACTCGGCCTCGAAGACCGCACCGTAGGCCCCGTACCCGTACAGCAGAGCGGGCGCCGACCCGTCCAGCGGGGTGTCGACGTGTCTCATCAGCGTGAACGGCACCTGCGTGCCGTCCGCCGAGGTCGCGAAGCCGCGCTCCGTCACGTAGTCGTCGGGCGCGAACCCCGGCGACTCCGCGCGCCACACCTCTCGCCGCTCTCCGGAGGCGAGGTCGACGTCGGACCACACCGTCGGGTGCAGGAAGGCGGTGTCCGCGACCCGCACGGTCGGTGAGTCGTAGAGCGGGGTCGACGCCAGCTGCACTGCGCCGCAGGGATGTCCTGGGCGGATGACGATCCCCTCCGCGCCGAGGTCGGAGTGCGGCAGGATGCGCAGGCGGTGCTCCCAGTCCTGCGGCCCCTCGGCTCGGGAGGAGCGGGCAGCAGCCTGCCGACAGGCACCCCGTCGACGACGCACTCCTCCCGGAGCCCGAAGTTCGTGAGGAGCAGGACCCCGACGGTGTGGCCGTCAGCGGTCACCCGCGAGGAGGTGCCGATCCCGCCCTTGAAGCCGAAGCACACCATGCCGGTACCTGCGCCGACGGCACCACTCTCAGGGGCGCTGCCAGCCCCGCGTGAGTCGAGCGCACGGTCGAAGGCGAGGCGGACGTCCGTGGCCTCGACCTGCATACGCCGACAGTCACTCAGGTGGGAGTCGTCGCACTCCGCGACGACCGGGATGACGACGTCCTCGGCGACCTCGACGGCACGCGAGATCTCGATCTCGCAGGCGGCGTCGTAGACCCGTCCGAGCTGCATCGTCGAGGTGAGATAGACGGGGGTCTCTGCCGCTCCCCACTCCTGGGCCGTGAGCAGGCCGGTGCACTCTCCTGCACCGTTGAGCACCGCAGCGCCTGCCGGCACCGGTCGCCGGTACGAGTCCTCCGCGAGCACAAGGCAGCTCACCCCGGTGCGGGCAACGCCTCGCCCGCTCGGCGGGTCCGGCTCATCGCGCCAGATGGTTGCGTGACCAAGTCCCACTCCGGCGATGTCGAGGACCGAGTTGGTGGGACCGACGGGGAGGCGTCCGATGCCCAGTCCCAGGTCCCGAGGTCGCGGCATGGTGACATCCTGCCGGATGCCGGGACTGCATGGGACGCTGTGGCGGTGAGCAGCAGCAGCCCGCCCCTCGTGTTCTGGTCACCGCAGACGCGGCTGCATGATCCGCGCCACGAGGTGTGGGTCGGGGTGGCGACCGAGGGCACCGAAGTCCCCGCTCGGGTGGACGCGATCCTCTCCAGACTCGGCGAGTTCCCGTGCCACGAGGTCACTGGCGGCGAAGGCCTCGCTGCGGCGGGAGTCGTCCACAGCCCGGAGCTGCTCGGCCATCTCCGGAGCGCCTCCGAGGAGTGGCAGTCAGGTCCCTATCGCGACCTGGTCGGCCAGGAGCGCGTCGTCCCCTATCTCTTCCCGACTCCGGCCATGACGGGCCGGATGCCCCAGCACGTCCCGACCGCTGTCCATGCCCGGGCCGGGGCCTTCGCGTACGACACCATGACGCTGCTCGGCCCCGGATCGTGGTCGGCGATCGAGGCGGCTGCCGACTGCGCCTGGAGCGCCGCAGATGCCGTCGCTGCCGGGCGGACCCGGTCGGCGTATGCGCTGTGTCGCCCTCCGGGGCATCACGCGACGACCGCCGGCTACGGCGGGTCGTGCTACGTCAACAACGCCGCGCTGGCAGCGCAGGTGCTGCGTGATCGCGGCGTGGGCCGGGTGGCGGTCATCGACCTCGACGCGCACCACGGCAACGGCACGCAGGAGATCTTCTGGTCGCGGGCGGACGTTCTCTACGGGTCCGTCCACGTCGACCCGGGTGCGGGGTGGTTCCCCCACTACGTCGGTTTCGCCGACGAGACCGGCGCCGACGAAGGACTCGGCTGCACCCTCAACCTCCCGCTGGCGGAGGGCACCGCCGACCCGACCTGGCTCGCGGGCGTCGAGCGGCTCGGGGAGTGGGTCACGGCCGCGGGATGCGCGGCTCTCGTGGTGTCCCTCGGAGTCGATGCCGCCGTGGACGACCCGGAGAGCCCACTCCAGATCACGACCGGTGGGTACGCCGCCGCGGGTGCGCTGCTCGGGGGACTCGGGCTTCCGACCGTGCTCGTGCAGGAGGGCGGCTACCACCTACCGACCCTGGGCGACCTCGTCGCTGCTCACCTGGGCGGGTACTCCTGAGGCCAAGCCGGCTCAGGCCTCCAGGATGATCGTCACCGGGCCGTCGTTGACGAGCTCCACCTGCATGGAGGCACCGAAGCGCCCGGTCTCCACCGTGAGCCCCCGGCTGCGCAGCCCCGCCACGACCTGCTCCACGATGGGCTCGGCGACCGGACCGGGCGCAGCGGCATTCCAGGTCGGACGCCGCCCCTTACGGGTGTCGGCGTAGAGCGTGAACTGGCTGACCACGAGCACCTGACCACCCACGTCGGTCACCGACTGCTCGTCCCGCATGATGCGCAGCTCGGCGATCTTGCGCACGATCCGCTCCACCTGCTCGGGCCCGTCATCGTGCGTCACCCCGACGAGAGCGACCAGGCCCGGCCCCTCGATGGACCCGACGACCTCGCCCTCCACCGTCACCTGCGCTCTGGTGACCCGCTGGATCACGGCTCGCACCGCATACCTCCTCTGCTCAGCCGCCGACCGGACTCAGACACCGACGGCGAAGACCGCGCCGACCGGCTCCCCGTGCCCGAGGACAGGGACCGTCTCGACCTGCTCGTAGGCGCTGCTCGCCACACCCAGCCGGCGCAGGGCAGCGGCCATGAGGACCGGACGGGCGCGCTGCGGCCCGCCGCCGACCCCACCGCCGCCCTCGGCCATCTTCAGGGCGACCGCCCGGCCGTCGTCGAGGCCGGCGGCGTAGACCCCTTCGGCGCCGTCCTTGGCGATGAGGCCGGGGGTCCCGTCGATCAGGACCGTCACGTCACGGCCGGTCCCCCCGAGGAACTGAGGGTATGCGCGGATCGCGGCGGCAACCTCACCCTCCGGAGTCCCGGGGTCGGCCGAGGCGATGGCGGCGAAGGCGCGGGCCAGCCCGGTGAGCGAGATGGCCATGACCGGGGCACCGCACCCGTCCGTCGCGACCGGCCCGGGGGTCTCACCGGAGAGGTCGGCGACCGTCTCGAGGATCGCCTGCTGGAGCGGGTGGTCCGGGTCGAGGTAGCTCGCGATATCCCAGCCCTTGGCGGCACAGGTCGCGAGCATGCCCGAGTGCTTCCCCGAGCAGTTCTGGCCGAGCGACGACTTCGGGCGCCCCTCGATGATCCAGGTGCGGAGCTCGGACTCGCTGAGGGGGTAGGAGGGGGTGTTCTGGAGGGCCTCGACACCGAGGCCGGCCCCGGCGAGGATGCGCTGCACGCCGTCGAGGTGGAAAGGCTCACCGCTGTGGCTCGCGCAGACGAGAGCGAGCAGGTCGGGAGCGAGCCGGAGCCCGTTGCGCACCATGGCGACGGCCTGGAGCGGCTTGAGCGAGGACCGGGGATATACCGGGGAGTCGATGCCGCCGTGCTGGAACGCAACGGCTCCAGTGCTGTCCAGGGCGATCAGGCTGGCACGGTGCACCGACTCGACGAGGTCTCCGCGGGTGTAGTACGCGAGGATCGGCGCCTCGGTGAGCGCCGAGCCCGGGGTGAGGTCAGGTCGGGTGACGGTAGATCCAGGAGCGGTCTCGGAGCTCTGGGAAGCGGAGTGCGACATGGCTGGTCAGCCTATCCGCGCATACCGAGTGCTCGAGGGCCGCTCCGCGAGAGCCGCGCCGCAATGCCCGGCTGCGCGGATGAAGTCCGACGCCATGTCGTCGCGCATGAGCGGCGTCCGCAGGGTTCTGCGACAGGACGACAGCTGGCCCCGGCGGGGGTCTTCCCGACGGGGCCAGCTGGGCCTCTATCGCGTCAGCTGAGTGGAGGAGGACTCAGCCAGCGCTGTTGATGGTCAGGCGCCGACCTTGTCAGCGGCGTCCTCGGCGGCCTTGGGGGCAGCCTTGACCGTCTTGGCGGCGGAGGTGCCGACAGCCTTGGTGCGGCTGGTCGTCGTCTTCGCAGCCTTCTTGGCCGTGGTGGTCGCGCGCTTTGCCGCGGTGCGGGTGCGCTTGACCGACTTCTCGAGCTCGGTGGTCACCGTCTTGGCCTCAGCGTCAACGGACTCGGCGATCACGTGGGCGGCGCGGGCGGCCTCCTTGCGACCGGTGGTCAGCGTGGCCTTGGCGGTCTTCTCGACCTCGGCGACTGCCTTGCGAGCGGTGGTGACGGCGCCCTTGCCCTTGGCAACGGTGCTCTCGGCCTGGGCCACGAGGTCCTTGGTGGCCTTCTGGGTCTTGATCCGCTCGATGAGCTTCTCGCCGCGGGCGGCGAGCTCGTCGACGGTCTCACCAGCCTGGCCGGCCAGGGCCATGACCTTGTCGAGGGTCTTGCCCGGGGCGGCGGCGACGAGCGCCTGGATGTCGGCCGGCTTGAACTCGGTGCGGGCCTTCTTCAGGTCAGCCTTGAGCTCCTCGCGGGCCTTCATTGCCTTGTCCTGCGCCTCGCGGGCCTCCTCGACGGCGAGGTCGAGGACGCCGACAGCGGCGTAGAACGTGGTCTGGTTGGTCTTGCGAACGTCATCGATGATCGACATGGGTGCATCTCCTTGCGTTGAACTGGTGGTCTGGGTCTGGTTGAGGCCCCGACCTGGCCGGCGGGTCGACCGCCGGCCAGGCGTTGCAGGGGCCTGCTCGGCAGGGGCTGTGTCGGTGCTCACGGTTGCTCCGACGACTCGGTAGTGCTTGTGGGGGTGGAAGCCTCCGCCTTCGTCGACCTGCCGGCCCGTTTGGCCTTCGTGGCCTTCGTTGCCTGGCGGGTCGCCTTGGTGGACTTCTTCGTGGACGTCGTCGTCGACGCCTTGTGTGTGGCTGCCGAGCCGGCCTTGACGGCCGACTTCTTGGTCGCGCGGGCCCTGGTCCGGCTCTGCCGGGGGGTCGCCACCGGTGCGCCGGCCGGCTGGGTGGGCTGGTCCGCGGGGACCGGCTTCGCCGCCGTCTCAGCTGCCACGTCCTGCGCCCTGCCCTGTGCCGCGTCGGGCCGGGTCGAGTCGTGCTGTTCCGACTGACGCTCCATCGCGTGCGTCATCTGCCCGGTGAAGGACCGGTAGATGTCGATGAGCGTCGCCTTCTGGCGATCGGTCAGGGCCGCGTCGGCGTTGATGGCCGTCTCCACGTCCCAGGGCCGGTGCTCACTCACAGTGCGCTCGTCGAGGAAGCCGGCCTTGACGTACAACGTCTCGGCCGAGATCTGCAGGCCCTTGGCGAGTTCCTGCAGGATCTCTGCGCTGGGCTTCTTCAGTCCGCGCTCGATCTGGCTCAGGTAGGGGTTGCTGACTCCCGCGAGATCCGCGAGCTGCCGCAGCGAGAGCCGGGCGTTCGTACGCTGCTCGCGCAGGTACTCGCCAAGACTCTGACCGAGGTTCTCGATCGGGTTCCGGGGGGCCATACCTCTATTATGCTTGCTCTAGTTAGCAGAATGCAAACTGAAGCAAGCGTGCGGTGGGTCACACCGGCCGGCCGGTGCCCCTGCCGACGCGCTCGGACGCCGGGCGTTGGGGTCTCGATGAGCTTGCGACGTGCTTGCTCGCGCAAGCAGCGCTGCACCTGACGCTTTCACAGGTGCAAACGACGGTCCAAAGCGGGGGGCGTCCGCGAGCCCCTCTGCGCGTCCCAGCACCCGCGACACCTGGGCCCTTGTGGCGGGAGCACCACCGTGCGCTGGAGTGCACGCTCGGCCACCCAGACCACAGACGCACCAACAATGGGAGCGTCCCCTCGCGGTGGAGTGCGCACTCCACCATGCACAACGCCCGCGCCCCATTGGTGGACGCGGGCGTTGTGGAAGTGCGGTGGCGGCGAAGCTCAGACGCGCGCGAGGTTGATGTTCGCGCAGGCCTCGCAGGTCTCCTCGGGGATGAGACCCCAGGCCATCAGCTTCGCGAAGACGTAGCAACCGGCACACCAGCCGAGGACCGACTCGAGGAGCGCGAAGACGACGAGGACCGCGATCAAGGCGGTGGCCAGGGTGGTCAGGCCGAAGCCGAGGGCGCTGATCGCCGCGATCGATGTGACGGCGAGACCCACGCCCTGCGCGAAGCGCTTCGGCGGACCAGCGGTGGGGATGCTGGGCCCGAGCTTCGGGGCAATGACCTGGGAGGCCAGCCGGCCGAGCGGGCTGAAGCGCGGTCCGCCGAGGACGCGCAGGAGGAAGCCGACGGCGAGCAGCGCAGTGAGCCAGTGCCATCCCGTCGCGAGGATGACCACACCCGCGGTGGCCACGACTGCTGCCACGGTGCGGGCGGCCTTCTCGTTCACGACTGCGGGGAAAGCAAATATTTGGCTAGCCATAAGCATGGATTATGTGGCATAGGAAGTGCCGAGCAGGACGTGTGTCCACGATGCGACCCGGACCCAGCGCCCCCCGACCTCATTCCGTGCCCGGAGCCAGCCCCCCTCGGCCTCATCACGTGGGCTTGGCGGCGGCCGTCTCAACCTCCCGCGCTCAGCGCTGCCTCAGCGGGCGCGGCGGTCCTTGATGCCGAGGAGTTCTCGCGCCTCCGAGGTCGACATCGCCGGTCGCTGCATGAGGGCGGCGAACTCGGCTGCCCGGGCCACGAGCTCGTCGTTGTGCTGCACCTGCTGGCCCCGCGCATACATGATGTTGTCCTCCATGCCGACGCGGAGGTGACCTCCGGCGGAGAGCGCGGCCGCCATGATCGGCAGGTGGGTCCGCCCGATCCCGGTTGCCGACCAGCTCGTCACCTCCGGGGGCAGCATCGCGACGCCTGCGAGGAGCGCGGCAGTGGTGCCCGGCATCGCTCCGGGCACGCCGGTGACGAAGTCGACGTGGACCTTGCCGCCGAAGGGCAGGCCGTGGCGCTCGATGAGCCGCGCGAGAGCAGCGACGTGCCCAAGCTCGAAGAGCTCGAACTCGGGGACGACCTCGCGCTCCTGCGCCTGGACGTAGAGGTCCGACATGAACCCCATGGGGTTGAGGAAGACGTCATCGCCGAAGTTGGTCGTGCCACACGTGAGCGAGCACGAGTCCGGCTCGGCGTCGAGGACCGTCAGCCGGGTCTCGAGCGGGTCGTGGACCGATCCGCCGGTCGACAGCTGGACGATGAGGTCGGTCTCGGACCGGATCGCCTCCACCGCCGCCGACAGCCGCCCCGTGTCGAGCGTCGGCCGGTGCTCGGCGTCGCGGATGTGGAGGTGGATCATCGCGGCACCGGCCGCCTCGCACCGGCGCGCGGTCTCCACGAGCTCCTCCAACGTGGTGGGGAGCTGGGGCAGGTCGGCTTTGTCGTGCTCGGCGCCGGTGGGAGCGACGGTGATGAGGGTGGCGGTCATGCCCACATCGTGCCAGTCAATGCGCCGGCTGTTGACCGTCCGCGGACCCGAGGGATCGCCCGCCAAGGAACCCGAGGTGTCTCAGGCGCTGACGATGACGGTCTGCGCGGCGCTCACGGGCATCGGACCGTCGCCGACGAGGAGGTCGGCCTCGGTGTCCGTGTTGCGCTTCACGAGTGCGAGGGCGATCGGCCCGTCCTCGTAGTGCCGGGCCACTGACGTGATGTGCCCAACGGTGCGCTCACCGAGGCGGACCACCGCGCCGCGAACGGGCAGGTCGTGGCCGGAACCGTCGAGGTGGAGGAAGACGAGGCGACGTGGCGGCCGGCCGAGGTTGTGGACCCGGGCGATCGTCTCCTGACCCCGGTAGCACCCCTTGTGCAGGTGTACCCCCGTGCGCAGCCAGTCGACCTCATGAGCGATGGTGCGGTGGTCGGTCTCGTGGCCGAGGCGCGGTCGCCAGGCAGCGATGCGCAGGGCCTCGAGCGCCCACAGACCGGACCACGCCAGGTCGTCGCGGGCGGCGAGATCGGTGAGCGCGGAACGAGGGATCACCACCTCGGTGAGAGCCCAGCCGATCCCTGGGTGACCCTGCACCGGACCGTATGCGGCGGTATCGCCCCTGAGGACCGCCTCGCCACGAGCTGCGGTCGAGTCCGCTGAGCCCCCGGTGTCCACGGCCGGCCACGGGTCGCGCCAGATCGCAGCCGGCTCCAGCCGGAGGAGGTCCCCCAGCTCGGCATCGGTGCGGTCGGCGAGGGTGGCGACCACGGCATACTCCCGCGTGACGTCGGCCACCTCGACGCGCAGCATGAACCGCATCGAGTCCAGCCACGCCCGCAGCGGCTCAGTGCTGGCCGGCTCGACCGTGATCCACACCCGCTCGCCGTCGTCGACGAGGTGCAGCGCGTGCTCGAGATGGCCCTTCGGGGTCAGCACGAGGGTCTCGGCACTCTCCCCGGGCAACAGATCCGTGAGGTGCTGAGACGTGAGCGAGTGCAGCCAGGACAGCCGGTCCGGCCCGGTCACGGTGAGGACGCCACGGTGTGAGAGGTCGACGAGCGCCTCGCCGGCGGCGAGACGGCGCTGCTCGCCCATGGGGTCGCCGTAGTGCGCGGCCACCCCGACGAGCCCGTCACCCGCGGCTTGGGTCTCGCCATCCGCGGGGGCAGCTGCGGGCACGACGCGGTCCTCGACCACGCCGAGGTCGACGGCCCCGGGGCGCTGCAGGAGCGGTGAGGTCAGGTCCGGCACGAAGAGCACTCTCCTTGAATGGCCATGTGGGTCACGTCGGCGGCGAACCCGTGCTCGCGCTCCAGGGCCGCCACGAGCTCGTCGGCCAGCCCCACCTCGCTCTCGCGGACGGCGCCGCACACCCGGCAGACGAGGTGGAGGTGCCGGTGGTGCTCGGCCAGGTGATAGGTCGGCGCGTGATGGTCGAGATGGGTATGCGTCACGACCCCGGCCGCTTCCAAGGCCTCGAGCGCGCGGTAGACCGAGGAGGGCGGAACCCGCGGGCCGCTCGCGTTGACCGACTCGATGAGCGCCTCCGGTGTCGCGTGCGGCGTCCGGGCGACCTCCGCATACACCCTCTGCCTGGTGGTCGTGACACGCATCCCGGCCGCCCGCAGGGCAGCCTCCAGTGCAGGTCGGGTGGCCTGCGCGCTGGTCATCCATCCACTGTAGACCGGGGGTGCGACGGCTCTCGTTTCACATGGGGTTCCCAGATCTCCCCCGTAGACTCCCCCTCGTGCTTGATGAATTCGTCGACGAACGGGAGGCGCAGCAGGCGCCGCGCCGGACCGGTCGCAAGATCCTGCTGACCTTCGTTGTCCTCCTCCTGGTCGGCGTGGGGATCGTCGGCGGGTTCGGGGCCTACCTGGCCACGCTCGTCGCCACGAACGTCACCAAGGAGGCCGATGCCCTCCCCGACCTCGGCCCCATCGACCAGGAGGGCAACCCGGTCGAGCTGCCGGAGGACGCCGGGATGAACATCCTCTTCGTCGGCAGCGACACCCGTCCCGGCGACGTCGGTCGCTCCGACGTCATGGTGCTCGCGCACATCACCGAGGCCCGCGACGCGGTCTACCTCACGCACTTCCCGCGCGACCTCTACGTCGAGATCCCCGGCCGCGGCAAGAACAAGATCAACGCCTCCTACGCCTTCGGGGGCACCTCACTGCTCGTCGAGACGATGCAGAACCTGCTCGGGATCAAGATCGACCACGTCGCCAAGACGGACTTCGAGGGCTTCCAGCGGATGACCGACGCTGTCGGCGGCGTGACCGTCTATGCCGAGGAGGCCAGCAACCGGGGGAACATCCAGGAGGGGTGGAACGACCTGGACGGCGAGCGCGCCCTGATGTTCGTGCGCGAGCGCTACGAGCTCTCCGAGGGTGACATCTCCCGCGGCTACCGGCAGCAGGCGTTCATCAAGGCCCTGATGATGAAGGCGCTCAGCCGGGAGACCATCACGAACCCGGTCAGGCTGGCCCAGTTCGTCGATGCCGCCACCCAGAACCTCACCGTCGACCAGGACCTCGACCTCAACGAGATGCGCAAGCTGGCCTTCTCCATGACCGGCATCCGCAGCGGGGACATCCAGTTCATCACCGCGCCGTTCTCCGGGTTCGGCACCGCTCCCGACGGCGGCTGGATCGAGATCGTGGACGAGGCCGCCATGGAGCGACTGGGCACCGCCATCCGCACCGACACGATGGAGTCCTACGAGGACCGCAAGGTCATCCCGTAGCGCTCGGTCTTCCCTCAGAGGGGCCGACCACCGATCCCCCAGGCGGTCGGCTCACGTGACGAGACCGGTCACTCCACGCGCCGCAGCTCGGCCGAGACGTGGCTCTGCAGCGGCTGCCCCATCGCCGCCATCTCCATCACCCACATGAGCCGACCCTCGACCATCCCGTAGAGCCGGTGGCCGGCGCTGTATGCCTTGGCGCTCGGGCTGCGCACGACCGAGTCGGTGCGCACCTCGACCTTGGCCGGGGCCGTCGTGCCGTAGTACATCTCGAGCAGTCCGGTCGGGTGGGCGAGGAGCAGCTCGACCTCACCGTTCGGCTGCGGCCTCCAGAAGCCGGTCTCGGTGGCCAGCGGCCGGACCATGTTCCCGTCCTCGTCGAGCAGCCAGGTGCGGCTCGCCCAGTGCAGGAACGGCCGACCGTCGTGCCAGCACTCGATCTCCTGGCCGAAGTTGGCCGACTCGATCGTCGGGTATCCCACGACACCGGCGCCCTCCCAGCGTCCGATCATCCAGGCCAGCGGGGCCAGCTCAGAGGGCATGTCGACGTCGAGGTGGAAGACCATGCCCCGATCGTATGCGTCACTCGCCTCGCGTCGTTCGCGTCGTGTTTGGGCCGTTCCCATCAAACCGGAGCGCTGTAGCGCTCCGGTTTGTCGCGTCGTGTTTGGGCCGTTCCCATCAAACCGGAGCGCTGTAGCGCTCCGGTTTGGGGAAGAACGAACCAAACACGGGGAGGGGAGGGGCGCCGCGGAGGGGAGGGCGCTAGTAGATGAGCGCCTGCACTCCGTCGGCGAGGGACTCCTCGACGAACGCGGCCGCACCGGCGACCCGGACGCCGGGCAGCAGGTCGGCCTCGGTGAGCCCGCGGCGCTTGGCGCACTGGGCGCACACGGTGACCTGGGCGAGCTCCAGGAGGGTGTCCCGCAGCTCGGCCAAGGGGACGGCATGCGGAAGGACCGGGAGGGTCTCCGCGAAGCCCGGCACTGCAAGGGAGGACGGCTCGGCCGCGAGCCACACCGAGGTCGGTACGCCGCTGGCGGCTGCGGTCGCGGGGACGGTGAGAGCCTGGTTGAGCCGCTCGGCCGCGCTGAGGTCGCACGCGATCTTGACGAGCAGGGAGCGGGCCATCAGCGCACGACGAGGGCGTTGATCGCCCAGAGCAGCGATCCGACCATGGCGATCGAGGCGATCCCGGTGGCGATCTGCCCCTGGCTGGAGTAGCTGCCGGCCTCCGGCGCGAGCAGCCGCCGAGTCACGTGCGAGAGGGCCGCGGCCGAGACGCCGATGAGCGCTGCCGGTGGGAGTGCGGGGGCCGAGACGACGAGCGATGCCAGCACGCTCGCAATGCCACCGAGCACCATTGACATGGGCAGGAGCCACGGGCGCACCGCCGGCATGCCCACGAGCAGGTCGGCTGCGCACCCTGCGGCGATGGCGGCCATCGCGCCGGCGATGAGCTGTGGGCCGATCGTGAGGTGGACCAGCGGGAGGTAGGCGGCGCCCGAGGCGATGATGACGAGTCCGAGGGAGGTCCCCATGACCGACTCGGTGAGCCGTGGCCGACCGTCGCGTCGGGTCAGCTGGTGGATGAACATCGCCACCAGCCCCAGGGCCAGGGCTGCGCTTGCCCACCGCAGCCGGGGGTCGGTCTCGGCAGCGGCAACGAGTCCCATGAGCAGGAGCGAGGCAATGGCGAGCACCGCGGAAGAGCCCTTCGGTGAGGGCAGCCCGGCCGCCCTGGGCCAGCCCCACGCGATGATGAGGCTGCCGAGGAGCAGCGCGAGGAGCAGGATGATCGGGCCCGCAGCCGCCGACACGGCCACGAAGATGACCCCCGCGACGGTGGCGATGAGCGACAGGTAGCGCGGCAGGTGCGCCACGGGGGGAAGCTCGGCATCCGCGCCGTGGACCTCCCGCGCCCTCCGGCGCTCGGCGCGCGTGAGGAACGGCTGGGCCCCGGTGTCCATCACCTGCACCGACTCCGGTGCCTTGGGCGGGTCGGGCACCTCGCCACGATGGGGACTCATTGGCTCAGTCTCGCAAACCCTCAGCCGCCGGCAAAGGGCGGCAGGACCTCGAGCGTGGTCGCCGCTCCGACCGGCTCCTCCGCACGCGCGGCACGCCCGTCGAGGAGCAGCGACGCGACGTCGAGGACGGGATCGAGCGCCGGCCGGGACTGCCTGACCTCGGCGATCACGTCGGCGACCCGGGCGCCCTCGGTGAGCGGCACATACTCCTCTGCGACGCCGGCAGCAGCCCGCGCACCAGCCCAGTAGCGCACGAGGATGCCCCCGTCGTTCGGTCTCATCGCACGTTCCTTTCGCTCGACGACCTCACCATTGCACCTATCCTGCCTGGTATGGCGCAGGTCCTGGTGTTGACCTCCGCGCTCGCACCGGGTGCGGAGATCCTTCCTGCCCTGGGCCTGCTGTCCCACTCCATCAGTGTGGCCCCCGCCGAGGCCAGCGCCCTCGTGAGCGGCGACCGCACCCACGATCTCGTCCTCGTCGACGCCCGCACGGATCTCGCCCAGGCGAGGTCGCTGTGCCGGGTCCTGCGCACGACCGGGATCTCGGCGCCCCTCTTCGCGATCCTCACCGAAGGCGGTCTCGCCGGCGTCACCACCGAGTGGGGGGTCGACGACGTCGTGCTCACGACCGCCGGGCCCGCCGAGGTCGAGGCCCGCTTCCGCCTCGCACTCGGACGGACGGCTCAGGACGAGCCGGAGGAGTCGAACCTCACGCTGGGCGCGCTCACGATCGACGAGGCGGGGTACTCGGCCAAGCTGCGCGGGCGTCCGCTCGACCTCACGTACAAGGAGTTCGAGCTCCTCAAGTACCTCGCCCAGCACCCCGGTCGGGTGTTCACCCGCAGCCAGCTCCTCCAGGAGGTCTGGGGCTACGACTACTTCGGCGGCACCCGCACCGTCGACGTGCACGTGCGCCGCCTGCGCGCCAAGCTCGGCGCCGACCACGAGCTCCTCATCGGCACGGTCCGCAATGTCGGGTACCGCCTCGTCCCGGAGCAGGCCCCGCAGGAGGAGGACCACGACGAGGAGAGCCTCGCCCCCGAGCAGGCGGCCCAGTGACCGGCGCGCAGCTCCAGGTCCAGCCGACGCTGACGGTCGAGAACGCCGAGGCGGTCACCCGGCTCGCCGCGGCAGCGGCCGAGGTCGACGGGGTGGCCGCGCTCTCCGAGGCCTCCCGGCTGGCAGTGGGCCCGGACTCCCCGGCGGGCACCCGGCACATCATCGCCCGGGACGGCACGCAGATCACTGGGTATGCGCAGGTCTGGCCGGACGACAGCGCCGAGCTGGTCGTCGCACCGGACGAGCGACGACGGGGGCTGGGCCGCCTCCTCTGGGAGCATGCGCGCGGGGCTGGAGCTGAGCGGGTCTGGGCCCACGGTGACCTGCCGGCTGCCCAGCGCTTCGCCCAGGCCCTGGGCCTGAGACCGGTGCGGGCGCTGCTCAAGATGGGCCGGCCGCTCACCGCGGACGATCTCAGCCCCCGCCCGCTTCCCCCGGGGTATGCGGTGACCACCTTCGCCGCCCGCGCCGAGTCCGCCGACGATCCGGTCGGCGAGCTCCAGGCGCTCAACGCCGCCGCCTTCGCCCACCACCCCGAGCAGGGCCGCCTCACGACCGCCGACCTGCGCGCGCGGATGGCCGAGCCGTGGTTCGACCCGGAGGGCCTCCTCTACGTCGTCGACACAGAGGCGGGCGATCAGGCACCGATCGCCTTCCACTGGACCAAGATCGAGACCGAGCCCGGCCACGCCCCCACCACCGGTGAGGTCTACGTGGTCGGGGTGAGTCCCGCATACCAGGGCCGTGGGCTCGCCGGACCACTCACCGACCTCGGCCTCGCCCACCTCGCGGCCCGCGGCTGCACCGAGGTCGTGCTCTACGTCGACGGCGACAACACCCCGGCCCGCCGCACCTACGAGCGGGCGGGACTGCGCGTGCTCACCACCGATCGCGTGTATGCGCCGGCCGGGTCGGCGGTGCCGGAACCCGAATCGGCAAGGCAGGATTGACCCATGACCTCCGTGGTGACCAGTTCCCAAGTGGGCGACGGCGACTCCCCCGAGGAGCCGGTCGTCATCCCTGAGGTGTCGATCGCGAGCTCCTCACCGACGGAGAACCCCCGGTTCCAGCCTCGCGCGTCCAACGGACGCTTCGTCAAGCGGGACCACGCCGACGACCTGCCGGCGGACCGCTACCTCGACCGCGAGATCTCGTGGCTGCAGTTCAACGAGCGCGTGCTCCAGCTCGCCGCCGACGAGGGCATCCCGCTGCTGGAGCGGGCGCGCTACCTCTCGATCTTCACCTCGAACCTCGACGAGTTCTTCATGGTGCGCGTCGCCGGCCTCAAGCGCCGCATCGCGACCGGCATCGCGCTGCGCTCGGCGAGCGGCCTCGAGCCGCGTGAGGTTCTCGAGCACATCGCCGAGGTCAGCCACGAGCTGATGGATCTGCAGGCCAAGGTGTTCCACCAGCAGGTCCGGCCCGCCCTCGAGAAGGAGGGCATCACCCTCGTCGACTGGGAGGACCTCTCGGAGGACGAGCAGGAGGCCATGACGGCGCTGTTCACCCAGCAGATCTTCCCCGTCCTCACCCCGCTCGCCGTCGACCCGGCCCACCCGTTCCCCTACATCTCGGGACTCTCGCTCAATCTGGCGGTGCTGCTGACGAATCCGAAGACCGGCAAGGAGCACTTCGCCCGCATCAAGGTCCCGCCGCTCCTGCCGAGGCTGCTCTCCGTCGGCAACGGCGACCCGTATGCGGCGCGGCTCATCCCGATCGAGAAGGTCATGGCGGCCCACCTGGACAAGCTCTTCCCAGGCATGGAGATCGACGAGCACTTCACCTTCCGGGTCACCCGCAACGAGGACCTCGAGGTGGAGGAGGACGACGCGGAGAACCTCCTGAAGGCGCTGGAGCGGGAGCTCACCCGGCGCCGGTTCGGCCCGCCGGTGCGGCTCGAGGTCGAGGAGGAGATGGACGACCGGGTGCTCGCGATGCTCGTGCGCGAGCTGAGCGTCTCGCAGTCCGAGGTCTACCGGCTGCCGACCCCGCTCGACCTGCGCGCCCTCGACATCGTCGCCGACCTGGACCGTTCCGAGCTGCAGTTCGAGCGCTTCCTCCCCCGGACCCACCCGGACCTGGCGCCGACCGAGAGCTCCGAGGCCGGGGACATCTTCGGTGCGATCCGCAAGCAGGACGTCCTGCTCCAGCACCCCTACGACTCGTTCTCGACCTCGGTGCAGGCCTTCCTCGAGCAGGCCGCGGCCGACCCCCACGTCCTCGCGATCAAGCAGACGCTCTACCGCACCAGCGGTGACAGCCCCATCGTGGACGCCCTCATCGACGCCGCCGAGGCCGGCAAGCAGGTGCTCGCGGTCATCGAGCTCAAGGCGCGCTTCGACGAGGAGAACAACATCTCCTGGGCCCGCAAGCTCGAGCACGCGGGGGTCCACGTCGTCTACGGCATCGTCGGGCTCAAGACGCACTGCAAGCTGGCGCTCGTCGTGCGCCAGGAGGGTGACCGGCTGGTCCGCTACTGCCACATCGGGACCGGCAACTACAACCCGAAGACGGCGAGACTCTACGAGGACCTCGGGCTGCTCACCGACGACCCCGAGGTCGGCGAGGACCTCACCAAGCTCTTCAACCAGCTCTCCGGGTGGGCGCCGCGCAGCAAGTTCAAGCGGCTGCTCGTCGCCCCGCGGTCGCTGCGCGCGGGCCTCATCCAGCACATCGAGGACGAGATCGCACACCACGAGGAGACCGGTGCCGGCTCGATCCGCATCAAGGTGAACTCGATCGTCGACGAGGCGATCATCGACGCGCTCTACCACGCCTCGCAGGCCGGTGTCCCGGTCCAGCTGTGGGTGCGCGGGATCTGCTCCCTGCGCCCGGGCGTCCCTGGCCTGTCCGAGAACATCACCGTGCGCTCGGTCCTCGGCCGATTCCTCGAGCACTCGAGGATCTTCGCGTTCGGCGGTGGCGGGAACCCGATCGTCTACCTCAGCAGCGGCGACATGATGCACCGCAACCTCGACCGTCGGGTCGAGGTGGCCGTGCGGCTCACCGACCCACGCCACATCGAGGACACCCTGAACCTCTTCGACCTCGGGGCGAGCGACGCATACCACCACTGGGACCTCGGCCCGGACGGTCGCTGGACCCGGGTGGCGCAGAACGCCGACGGCGAGCGCCTCGCAGACCTGCAGGCCGCGCTCATCGCGATGCACGAGAAGCGCCGCCGCAAGGCCCGGCGGCGGTAGCCGATGCCGTCGACGATCCCCGCAGCGGGCACCATCCCGTGGCGGCGCGACTCCGCTGGGCGCCTCGAGGTCCTGCTCGTCCACCGGCCGCGCTACCACGACTGGTCCTGGGCCAAGGGCAAGCTCGACCCCGGCGAGGAGTGGCCGGTGGCCGCGGTCCGCGAGACCGAGGAGGAGAGCTCGGTGCCGGTGCGGCTCGGTCGGCCGCTCCCGCCCGCCACCTACACGGTGCTCGACAGGCAGGGGGTCCCGGCGGTCAAGGAGGTGCGCTACTGGGCGGCCACGCCGACGGGCCCAGGAGGCAAGCTGCGCAACGAGATCGACGAGGTCGCCTGGCTGTCGATCCGCGAGGCCCACGACCGGCTCGACTACTCACGCGACCGCGACCAGCTGCGCGCGCTCGTCCAGATGGACCAGGAGGGCGAGCTCGAGACGACCGCTTTCATCCTCGCGCGGCACGCCACCGCCGTCTCCCGCGGGAGCTACAAGGGCGAGGACGACCAGCAACGGCCGCTCGACAAGGACGGCGAGCGCCGGGCGCGCGAGCTCGTCCCGCTCCTGGCTGCGTATGCGGTGGAGCGGCTCGCCAGCTCACCCTCCGCCGGGCGCGCGAGCTCGTCCCGCTCCTGGCTGCGTATGCGGTGGAGCGGCTCGCCAGCTCACCCTCCGTCCGGTGCATGGCCACCCTCGCTCCGTATGCGGCCACCATCAAGCGGCCCGTGAAGAGCCTTGCCTCCCTCTCCGAGGAGGCCCACGTCCTCGACCCGGTCGCCGCGGCGGAGGTCACCCGCACCCAGCTCGGCAAGAAGCGTCCTCGGGCCCTGTGCGGGCACGGACCGGTCCTGCCCGTGATGCTCCACGTGCTGTCCTCCCGGTGCTCGGCGTCCGCATCCGGGCGGGCGGCGCAGGTGATGATCGACCACGCCATCGACGTGGGGATGGCCAAGGGTGAGGTGCTCGTCGCGCACGTGGCGCACTCCCCCGTGCTCGGGCCGCAGGTCGTGGCAGCCGAGCAGTACCTGCCGTCCGACTGAACCTCGTCGCCCCGGCGCACCGGCCGGTCTCCACGCAGGGACGGGCAGAGTGCGGACACCGTTCACCTGTCGTTCACCTCGGTCGCCTCGTCAGGTCACCGGCGCTCCCTACCGTCGAACGTGCCGGCGATGGTGTCGGCTCGGCCCTCCACGCCGAAGCACTTCCCCTTCTCTGTCGAGGAAAGGCAACAACGTGAAGCTCCGCACCGTGGGGTCTATCGGAACCCTTGGTCTTATCGCTGCGCTCGGTCTGAGCGCGTGCGGCAGCGACAATCCCACCGCAGCACCGGACAGTGAGTCCCCCAGCGGCAACAGCACCCAGCAGAGCACCGCTGCTGCCCTCGAGGGCACGATCCAGGCCTCGGGTGCGAGCGCCCAGGAGGCGGCCATGGTCGCCTGGGCGGCGGGCTACGCCGAGCTCCAGCCAGGGGTCACCGTGAACTACGACTCCATCGGCTCCGGCGGCGGACGCAAGAACCTGCTCGACGGCGCCACCGTCCTCGCGGGCTCCGACTCCTACCTCAAGCCCGAGGAGATCGAAGCCTCTTACGAGATCTGCGGCGAGGGTGGCGCGATCAATCTGCCGGTCTACATCTCGCCCATCGCGGTGCCCTTCAACCTCGAGGGCATCGACGAGCTCAACCTCTCCCCTGACACCCTGGCGAGGATCTTCCTGCGGGAGATCACCTCGTGGGACGACGCAGCCATCGCCGGGGACAACCCCGGTGTCGAGTTGCCCGCCACGCCGATCACGGCGGTCAACCGGGCCGATGAGTCCGGCACCACCCAGAACTTCACCGAGTACCTCGCGGCGGCGGCCCCCGACGTCTGGACGTTCGAGACCAGCAACGCCTGGCCGGTGGATGGCGGCGAGGCTGCGCCGCAGACCTCGGGCGTCATCAGCGTCGTCCAGTCCACCGACGGCGCGATCGGCTACGCAGACGCCTCAGCCATCGGCCAGCTCTCGACGGCCCGGATCGGCGTCGGGGACGAGTTCGTCGCATACTCCCCCGAGGCGGCTGCCAAGGTCGTCGACGCATCGGAGCGGGCCGACACCGGAGTCGAGGGTGACCTTGCGATCGAGCTGGCCCGTGACACGACCGAGTCCGGTGCCTACCCCATCGTCCTGATCTCCTACCAGATCATCTGCACGGCCTACGACGACGCGAATACCGTTGACCTCATCAAGGACTTCGTGTCCTATGTCGCCTCCGAGGAGGGTCAGGCGGCAGCGGCGGACGCCGCCGGTTCGGCCCCGATCTCAGACACCCTGCGTGAGGACATCCTGTCCTCACTCGAGCTCATCACCGTCAAGTGAGATGACCTGCGCGTGAGCTGCACCAGGACGCGGTGGCTGCCGACTCGCTCGGCGGCCACCGCGGCCGTCCGTACCCGAGCCCCTCGATCACCGAAGGCCCAATGAGCACCGATTCCACCTCAGCCGACGCGGTCACCCTCGGATCCGAGGGACCGCTCAGGGGGGCGACCACGCAGGCTGGTGGCCCCGCTGAGCCCCCGTCAGGGGAGTCTCGCGCCACCGTGTCCGGTGGCCGTGCTCGACGACGGCTCGGCGACACGATCTTCAAGGGATTGTCCATATCCTCGGCGCTGCTCATCCTCGTCATCCTCGCCGGCGTCGCGATCTTCCTCATCAACCGGGCGTGGCCGGTCTTCGGCGCCGCACCGGAGGAGATCTCCGGTGGGCAGGGGTTCTTCTCGTATGTCTGGCCGCTCGTCGTCGGGACCGTCATCGCCTCGGTCATCGCGATGGTCCTCGCCGCCCCGGTGGCCGTGGGCATCGCCCTGTTCATCTCGCACTACTCACCGAAGCGGCTAAGCGCGGCTCTGGGCTTCGTCATCGACCTGCTGGCCGCTGTCCCCAGCGTCATCTACGGCATGTGGGGCTGGACGGTGCTCGCGCCGCTCATGGTGCCCTCCTTCGTCTGGCTCAGCGAGAATCTGGGCTTCCTACCCTTCTTCGAGACAGCGTCACGCACCGGACGCACTCTCCTCACGGCATCGATCGTTCTCGCGGTGATGATCCTGCCGATCATCACCTCCGTGTCCCGCGAGGTGTTCCTCCAGACGCCGCGGCTGCAGGAGGAGGCGGCCCTCGCCCTGGGGGCCACGAAGTGGGAGATGATCAGGACGGTGGTCTGGCCGTTCGGCAAGCCCGGGGTCATCGGCGGCACGATGCTCGGCCTGGGGCGCGCCCTGGGGGAGACGATGGCCGTCGCCATCATCCTCTCCGTCGGCGGCTTCAGCTGGAACATCATCAATGCCGGGAACTCCACCATCCCCTCGGAGATCGCGCTGAACTTCCCCGAGGCCAGCGGGATCCGCCTCGCCGAGCTCGTGGCAGCGGGGCTGGTGCTCTTCGTCATCACCTTCGTGGTCAACGTCGTGGCCCGCTACATCGTCAACCGCCGCGCCGAGTTCTCGGGGGCGAACTGATGAGCACCCAGGCCCTTCGGCGTCGGCGTCTCGATGACATCGAGGGTGTCGAGCTCAACCCGGTGAGGGCGTCATCGAACCGGGCGTTCCAGGTCCTGGCGGCCCTCGCGGTGATCGCGGCCGCCGTGCTGCGGCTGGCCGGGGTCAACCTGGCCCTGGCGGCCGTCGGCAGCTACCTCGCCTTCGTCGTCCTCGTCCACCTGGTCTACCGCGTCCGCAACGGCGGCCGGGTCGCGGCCGACAAGACCGCGAAGGCGGTGCTCTACGGCACCTTCATCGTCGCGATCGTCCCGCTCGTCTCCTTGCTCGGGACGGTGATCGCGAGCGGTGGGGCCACGGCCGTGAACCCTGACTACCTGCTCACCTCGATGCGAGGCGTCACCGGTGTCCACGACCGGGCCACTGTCGAGGAGGGTGCGCCGCTCATCGGCGGTGGGGCCACGGCCGTGAACCCTGACTACCTGCTCACCTCGATGCGAGGCGTCACCGGTGTCCACGACCGGGCCACTGTCGAGGAGGGTGCGCCGCTCATCGGTGGGGCCTACCACGCGATCATCGGAACGCTGATCATCACCGGCCTCGCCGCCCTCATCTCGGTCCCCATCGGGCTGTTCACGGCGGTCTTCCTCGTCGAGTACCGCTCCAAGGGACGGCTGGCGACCGCGATCCGCTTCCTGGTCGACGTGATGACCGGCATCCCGTCGATCGTCGCCGGGCTCTTCGCCTTCGCGCTCTGGGCCGTGCTGTTCGGCGTGGGGACGAAGAACGGCTTCTCCGGAGCGGTCGCCCTGAGCGTGCTCATGATCCCGACGGTCGTGCGCAGCGCCGAGGAGATGCTCAGGATCGTGCCGAACGAGCTGCGCGAGGCGGCTCTCGCTCTCGGCGTTCCGAAGTGGCGGACCATCGTCAGGGTCGTCCTGCCGACAGCTGCCTCCGGCCTCGCAGCGGGTGTCACGCTCGCGATCGCGCGGGTGGTCGGCGAGACGGCACCCCTTCTCGTCGCCGTCGGCGTCACGCAGGGCATCAATGTCAATCCCGGTGATGGACCGATGAACACGCTCGCGGTCTACGCCTACAACCTCTTCAAGTACCCGAGGAACCCCGGGTACCCCGACCCCAGCCTGGACCGCGCCTGGGCGGCGGCGTTCCTCCTCATCCTGGTCGTCGTCCTCCTCAACCTCTCCGCCCGGCTCATCGCCCGCTTCTTCGCCCCCAAGACCACGGGCTGACCCAAAGGACCACAATGGCCAAGCGCATCGACGTCAAGGACCTCAACATCTACTACGGCGACTTCCACGCGGTGAAGGACGTCACGATGACCATCGAGCCCCGCTCCGTCACCGCCTTCATCGGCCCGTCCGGATGCGGCAAGTCCACGGTCCTGCGGACTCTCAACCGGATGCACGAGATCATCCCCGGTGCCTACGTCAAGGGCACCGTCGAGATGGGCGGCAAGGACCTCTACAGCAAGGACACCGACCCGGTGGACGTCCGGCGGCGGGTGGGGATGGTCTTCCAGCGCCCGAACCCGTTCCCGACGATGTCGATCCGGGAGAACGTCCTTGCCGGCCTGCGACTCAACAGCAAGCGGCTCTCGAAGTCGGCCGCCGACGAGCTCGTCGAGAGCTCGCTGCGGGGCGCGAACCTCTGGCAGGAGGTCAAGGACCGCCTCGACCGGCCCGGCTCCGGGCTCTCGGGGGGTCAGCAGCAGCGCCTGTGCATCGCCCGTGCCATCGCAGTCCAGCCCGAGGTCATCCTCATGGACGAGCCCTGCTCGGCCCTGGACCCGATCTCGACGCTCGCCATCGAGGACCTCATCAACGAGCTGAAGGAGGAGTACACGGTCGTCATCGTCACGCACAACATGCAGCAGGCGGCCCGCGTCTCCGACCGCACCGCCTTCTTCAACCTCGAGGCCACCGGCCTCCCGGGCGAGCTCGTCGAGATGAACGACACCCGCATCATCTTCAGCAACCCGCACAAGACGGCGACCGAGGACTACATCTCAGGGCGCTTCGGCTGATCGACGCACGGCTGGCCACCCGTTGGTGAGCCACCTGCACTATGGGTGCTGCACCGCGCGCTCTGACGCGCAGAAGGACACCCTCGCGCTGGCTCTTGCCGCTGCGGGTGATGAACCGCGCACTCAAGTGCACGCCAACCCACCCCGGAAGAAGTGCCCCGAGTTGTGGGTGCTGCAACGCGCGTACGAGTGCACGCCAAGTCTCCCGCTGATCAGCCCCCGAGCTATGTGCGCTGCATCGTGCAATCGAGCGAACGCCAGGACACCCGCAGGGCGGCGCCTTTGCGCCACGGGTGCTGCCCCGCGCGATCACGTGGTCACGAGGGCGGCGCTCGGGCGCGACCCATCCGCCCTCACGGCGGTTTGCACACCCCGTTGGCTGCGCCCATGCTTGGAAGCGTGCACGCTGACGCTGAGGCAACCTGGCGGCTGGTCGAACGGGGCTCGTTCGCAATGGCCGAGTGTCTCCGGTGTGGCTGGCTGTCGCCGGCCCGCCGCGCGATCGCGACGGTGCAGCGGGAGGGGGAGGCGCATACCGAGGTATGCCCTGGTCCCCCGACCGGACAGCCTGCGGTCACTGCGTCGGGCACCGAGCCTCTCAGCCTGGGCACCGAGCCTCTCAGCCAGGAGAGCGTTCGAGGCGAGCGCTAGAGCGAGGCCGGACGGATCGGAACAGGCGACTCGCGCGGCTTGCGCGCTCGATGGCTGGAGATTTGAGCTACGCCGGACTGGGAGCGCCTCTCGGCACGAGGCCGCTCGTAGCGGCTGAGTTTGGGACCCGGGGCTACCGCAGCCCGACGCAGCCCCCCAAGGCTAACCCTGTATGCGGTGTGCGGCAAAAGGTTCGGAGCACCGATTCAGCGCAGCTCACCGTCGCGCCACAGCCTGGCTGCCACCTGCAGATCCTGCGCCGTGCTCTGCATCGCGGCCGCCTGCTGCGTCTGACGCGACCCCTCGGCTGGATCATCCACGTCGATGTCGTCAGCGAGCTCGGCCCGGCCGGAGGAGATGACGTGGCAGAACGAGGACGCCCGTTCCAGGGCGACCGCGAGGTCCCCGTGGTAGACGCCGCGCAGGATCTCGTCCGCGACGAGGCCGACCTCCGTGGGACCGGGTGGCTCGGCGCTGCCCGCCACTGCGTGGTGCACCTCGGCGTGCCGGACGCCCGCCGTGTACTCCCGGCTCGCACGGTCGGGGTCGCGACGGATCCACTCGCGGATGACATAGAGCCGCCAGAGGACCCCGGGCAGGGTGCGGGCGGGGCGCTCGGACCAGAGCGCAGCGAGCGTGGACAGGCCGACCTCGTCGACGAGAGCGATGAACTCCTCGGTGCTCGCTGCGTCACGACCGGCGTCGACGACGAGCGCAGCGCTCTGGTGCGCGGCCTCGACGACCTGTGCCGGGTCCGGGGTCATTCCCCCATAGGCCTCCATGGCGTCCGGTCCGAAGTGGACCGGTCGACGAGGTACGGGGCGTCCGCTGTCAGGCATGGGATCCAGTACATCACCGATCCCGGCTCCACGCCTCGGCTTCCAAGGCGCGCAGTGGATAGCCTCGAAGACCCAGCCCGCGCATACCCGGTCCGGGACGAGTTCTCGAGAGCCGTCCCCGGACCAGCGCACACAACCGATGGAGGAGCCGTGGCCCGCGAAGGCGAGAGCAGCGTCAAGGCCGAGACCGCGCCTGCCCCAGACGACCCGCGCAAGCCGGCGAACCCGACCGATCTGCGCAAGCCGTCGATCATCCACACCATCAAGCGTGCGCTGAGCGAGTTCAGCCGCGACCAGGTCACCGACCTCGCGGCTGCACTCACGTACTACGCCGTGCTGTCGATCTTCCCCGCTCTGCTCGCGCTCACCTCGCTCCTCGGCCTCCTCCTCGACCCCGACGAGACCGTCGATGCTCTGAACGAACTGCTACTTCAGGCCGGGCAGGGGGACGTCGCCGCGGAGCTCGAGGGACCCATCCGCAGCGTGACCGGTTCACCCGCGGCAGGCTTCACGCTCGTCATCGGTGTGGCGACTGCGCTGTGGGCGGCGTCGAACTACGTCAACGCCTTCGGCAGGGCGATGAACCGGATCTACCAGGTGGACGAGGGGCGTCCGATCTGGGTGCTGCGCCCGCGAAACCTGCTCATCACCGTCATCCTCCTCGTCATCGCGATGCTCATCATCCTCGGCGTGGTGCTGAGCGGAGGAGTCGCCGTGCTGAGCGGAGGAGTCGCCCAGACCATCGGTGAGTTCGTCGGCCTGGGTGAGCAAAGCGTGCAGGTCTGGAATATCGCCAAGTGGCCTGTCATCCTCCTGCTCGTCACTCTCGCGGTCGCGATCCTCTACTACGCGACACCGAACATCCAGCAGCCCAAGTTCCGGTGGATCAGCGTCGGTGCGTTCGTCGCGATCCTCATCTGGCTCATCGCATCGGTGGGCTTCGGCTTCTACGTGACGAACTTCGGCAACTACGAGCGCACGTACGGCTCGCTCGCCGGCGTCATCATCTTCCTGCTCTGGCTGTGGCTGACGAACACCGTGCTGCTCTTCGGCGCGGAGATCGACGCCGAGATGGAGCGAGCACGTCAGCTCCAGGCCGGCATCGAGGCGGAGGAGACCTTGCAGCTTCCTCCGCGAGACACGCGTCAGTCGGAGAAGGCGGCCGAGAAGCTCGTCGAGCGTATCGAGGAGGGCCGCGAGCTCCGCCTCCAGGCGATCGCGCACGGCGCAACGGGTCACCTTGCCCCGGCCGCCGGCGCAGACGGGGAGTCCACCGACGATCACACAACCGGTGAGCGGGCCTCGCGGCCCAGAGGCAGCGCGGCGGACGTCGTCCTCGAGCCGCTGCCGAGTGAGCGGGGCCGTCGCGGCGGCAAGTAGGCTTGATCCCCGTGCGTGTCACACCGTGCGATCGCAGGCATGTGACACCTCGGCCTGGCGACTCGTCGTCGGGTCCGGGCCTCTAGCTCAATGGTTAGAGCTGCGGACTTTTAATCCGTAGGTTGTGGGTTCGAGTCCCACGGGGCCCACCGACCGAGTCCTGCGGGACCACCGCGTACCTGGGCCGCGCTGCCAGACTGGCCGTCATGCGGATCTCGGTGACGGTCGACTACGCGCTGCGGGCATGCATCGAGCTGGCGGTCGCGGCACCGGATCGTCGCGCTGCTGCCGAACTCGCTGAGGCGCAGCACATTCCGCACAAGTACCTCCTCAACGTCCTCGGCACTCTCCGCGCCGCGGGCGTCCTCGACAGCAAGCGCGGCGTGGACGGTGGATATCTCCTGTCCCGCCCCGCCGCCGAGATCTCCGTCGCCGACGTCATCAGGATCGTCGACGGCCCGCTCGCCGACCTCGGCGGGCAGCTCGTCGAGGACGTCGACTACGTCGGGTCAGCCGCTCCCCTCCGCGACACGTGGGTCGCGCTGAGGGTCGCGATGCGCTCGGTCCTCGAGAACGTCACCATCGATGATCTCGCGGCAGGCCGACTCCCGCAGGAGGTCCGCGAGCTGACACACCGGCCGGACGCATGGGTGACCAGAGACTCGCGCCGCCGACGCGAGACCTGACCACCTCATCTCAAATCCTGGTCGCTCGGTTATGGATGCCAAAACACATCGTTATGTTCATTGTCCATGAGCCGGATTGAGTTTGGGCAGGCCGAGATGCGCTGCCGCCCGCGCGTGGTCTGTATGCGCGCGCCGCTCCCCGTCGACTGATCCCCCGGATCGGGACCCGCGAGCGGCGCCGCCTCTGGCCGTCCGGCTGGGGCACCTTCCTCTTCTCCCCATGGGCGCGTGAAGCGCCGTCTCTCCAAGGACTTTCATGAACCGTTTCAATCTGTCAGCCGTCGTCACCGCCGCCATTGCAGCTCTCACCCTGAGCGCCTGCGGCGGATCCTCCACGGCAAGCACCGTCGACAACGCGGCCGAGAACGTCGAGCTCTCCATCGTCGGCTACGCCGTCCCCGAGGCCGCCAACAAGGCGATCGCCGAGGCCTGGTCGGAGACCGAGGAGGGCGCCGGCGTCCGCTTCAAGACCTCGTACGGAGCATCA
>Ga0209723_1002137_pt1 | contig 27667 bp, 20 predicted proteins | sample BiotimSIPDNA_2_FD_185750 | JGI IMG/M metagenome (GOLD analysis project Ga0209723, IMG submission 185750) | Anaerobic biogas reactor microbial communites from Washington, USA - Biogas_R2 time_0 SIP DNA (SPAdes) (version 2) | ecosystem: Engineered > Bioreactor > Anaerobic > Unclassified | place...
CACAATTGGCTTTTTCTGGTAATATTCTCTTGGGGTTCTCATAGCTCCATCTCCGTTTGGGATAATGAAGATAGGATGCTATGAAACCCCCTTTTGCCAAGTCGCGTAGTGAATTATGCGGTACTGCCAATAATGTTATGGCAAATTAAGCCATAAACTTAAATAAAAAGGTTGAAAACATCTTGAAGTCAAGATAAAGCGGCTAACAACCGTTACCCATAACTCCCCCGGCCCCCCATAGACCGGGGGACTTCCTTTCCCCCCTCTTGACCTCCTAGAACATCCGTACTAAAAAGAAAGCAATTAAAAGCGGACGTAATCTATGATGTGGTACCAAATCGCCTTCACCGCCCGTCGCCTCATCACCCTCACCCTCAACACTATGATGTTTCCCGTGTTTCCCCAGAATCGCATCCCGGCGTTTCCCCAAGTGTTTCCCGATTTGCATTTTGAACTCCTTTACCGTTTTGTTCGCGATTTTTCGACTGAACAGCATCGACAGCACCGACAGCGGATGCACCGGTAACGCCGCGGCAAGGGAAACACCACCAAACTTTGGACGCATAGTCGAGCGTGGATTCTCCACATCTTGATTGAGGCCAAAAAACACACTCCAACTGCATCCGAAAGTGCATCCGCAACTGCATCCAGACTTGTGAATCGAATTTCTTGTCCGTTTTGTTCGCGGTTTTCGCACCCGAGAACATCAGGTACGCCGGGTACAGATGCGGCGGATGCACCGGATGCACCGCCAAACTTTGGACGCACAGTCGGGCGTGGATTCTCCACATCTTGATTGAGGCCAAAAAACACACTCGAACTGCATCCGAACCTGCATCCGCACCCGCAATCGCGCCCGCAATTGCGGCCGCATCCAGACTTGTGAATCGAATTTCTTGTCCATTTTGTTCGCGATTTTTGCACCCGACGACAGCGACGACAGCGACGACAGATGCAGCAGTAACAGGTAACATCGGCGGATGCACATTTGTCTCCACAAAAAACGGGGCAGATGACTCTGCCCCGTTTTGTTTCCTGCTATTGCATCTTCTTTATCCTCTGCGGGTGGGCGGGGTGATCATTGCGCGGCAGCGCCCGCCGACGGCGCGGGGCACGGCGTTCATTGCGTTGGAAGATGAGGGCTTGGAAGCGTCAGCGGCTGGCGTGGTCAACGTGATCCTGCGCCCGGAGGTGTTCGCGGTGGTCGAAGGGACGTTGCAGTGGCAGGGGCCAGGCGAGCAGCATGGGCATCCGGGTAGAGCGCCTTTATATGTTGCCACGCCCGGACGCCCACGCTGAACTGTTAGGGATGCACGTAGTAGAACCCCGCGACGCCGTTTTTGTCCCCGCTCACCAGCATGTGCAACCCTCCCGCATGATCCACGAAGAAGGCTACTGGCGTGCCGGCGTAACCGCGCGCGGCGAGGTCATCGGTCAGAGATTGCACCGCGCTAAGTACCCCGTTGGTTTCGGTCCGCACATAGAATCCGGCGTCGGTTCTGTAAACGTAGTAGACGAGCGGTTGGTCACTGGCCGCCCCGATGTACCACGCGGTGGCCCACCCGGAGGTGTTCCCTGCCACGTCCAGCGGCCCGGCCCACGCGCCGTTCTCCCAGACGTAGCGATAGACCCGCGAATGGCCAGGCCACATCAGATGGGTGCTGGCCAGGTAGTATTTCTGGTCGCCGGGGGAGTAGGTGAGCAAGATGCTGTTGTCCTTTTCCGGCAGATCGTAGGGCGCGCTCACGGCCTGACGCAGCGGGAAGTCGTTCGGGTTGGTCCCGTAAGCTGTACGGGGGACGATGGGAGCGCCCGGATCGGTCGTCCCGCCGCTGGATTGTGCCCATTGTTGGAACCAGGCCAGCATGGTCCCGCCGTCCGGCGCGGCGGCAATGGCGCCGTACTCGGTGTCGCCGTCGTTGACGTGGCGCTGCGGCGCGCTCCAGCTTGTGCCGTCCCAAGAGGCATACCAGAGACGCCGCCGCCAGGAGAGCACGTCGTTGCCGATGGGGAAGTAATAGCCTTTGTGCCACACGGCGTAGGCGTAGCCGGTGGTCGGATTGACCGCGATCTTGGGCGAAGTGACCGCATCCCGATCCAGCACGTTGTAGTCCGAGACGACCCCGTCCGTGATGGTGTGATGCAGGATGCCATCGTAGTTGCTGCGGTAGACCAGATGTGTTCGATGACGGGTGTTGTCCACGGCGAGCTGCGGATCGTAGTCCTGCCAGTAGTTCAAGATTTGGTAAGGCGTCCAGGCGACACCATCAGTGGAGGTCGCGTAGAAGGCAAAGCCATCAAAGTGCGGATTGAGCGCGCCAGTCCACGCGACGTGGACGCGCCCGTTGTCCTCAACGGCCAGAGCGGCCTCACTGACCGACCCGTCGTAATTGCCAACACTGGTGGTAGAGGGTTTGGCAAGGCTGGTATACCCTAATGCCGGATCGCACGTCAGGCCCTCTGGGCAGATTCTCAACACAACGTCGTCCACATACGCGCCGCCAGGACGGGATTCGGTTTCGTTCGCCTGGAATCGCACCGCAATCCAGATTTTTTCTTGACCGATCAGGTTGCCGATCACCGGCACGTTACTCAAATCGAGCGCCAGGTCTTCCCAGCCGTTGCTGGTGCCGGAACGGCAGACGCCGTAGTACGTGAGCCAGCGGGGATCGTCGTCGGGAACCGGCGCGTCCAGGGCGGCCATGGCGCAGATCTCATCGCCCGGCGCCAGGTTGGTCCAGACTTTCATGCGCAGTTCGGCCTGGGTGGTGTGTTCCAGGTTAAAGCTGATCCCGGAAACCATGTTCGAGACCAGCGTATTGGGATAGGCGGCGTTGCAGGGCAGCAGTGCGCCGTCTTCACCATCACCGAACGGCCACATGCTGTAGTGCCCGGAGTAGGCTTTGCAATCGCGCCGGCCTCCGTAATACCACCCTCCCGGCGGAATCGAGATGCTACTCCCATATCGCCATGGGCCATCGGCTTCGAAATCGTCGTGGAGGGCGACGACCCAGTTGCTGCGTACTGCCCGCGCGGCGGTGAAGTTGCGCAGAATCAGCGGCAGATACAGGCTGGACGCCCAGCCGACGGTCACGCGGAAGGTATCCTGGGCCATCAAGACGCCGTCGGTGGCCTGCAGTGTTACGTCGCTGTAGCCCATCCAGTCAGAGGTGGGATTCGCCCAAAGATTGCCGTTGCTGTCAAGCGTCACGCCGGCGCGCAGATCGCTGTTGGCTAGCAGGGTATAGGTCAACTGTGCGCTGTCGAGCAGGACGTGTTGGGCATAGTCGCGCGCGTTGAAGGCCGGGTTAAGCCGCACCTCCTCCGGGCGCAGGAGCACATCGGGCAGCCCGGTGAAGCGCAACGGGGCCGGGAACCGGGCGATGGGATAGGCAAACGTCCGGTAGACTTCCATGGCCTGATCCAGCGGGACGGATGCTCCGCCCGTCCCGACGCGGGACAGGGTCAGGCCGGTCAGGGTGTACGGCCCGTCCACGCCGTGCCCGCCGATGCTGGCCCCGTCGAAGGCCAGCGGCATAAAGCTGACGCCCGGTTGGAGGGTGACGGTATAGCTTGCCCAGGTGATCTCGGTTCCGGCGGAGTCGTTCAGGACGCCCTTCAACCTATAGTCGCCGGTGGCGGCCACTCGCACGCCAACCTGGATCACGAGGTGTTCGTACTGGCCATCGCCATCCGTGTCGTGGCCCCCATCTGCGTAACTGCCGGTGAAGGCGTGCGCGGGAGTCGCGTCGCCGGTGGTGAAGGCCCAGACGGTAGGATCGAAGGTGGCGTTGCCCAGCGTATCCGAGATGCTGGCGGTAAGGGTGACGACGTAGGTGGTGTATGGCGCGAGGAGCGTATCGGGGGTGAACGTCGCCATTTGTGCAGCGGCGTCATATGCCACGCTGCCGCTGATAACGCCGCTGTCGCTGATAACGCCGCCGCTGCCGGCAGTACGCATCTCCGCCATCTGGAATGTCGCCGTCGTGATTGTGCCGATTTCCAGCGGGTGATCCCACGCCACGGCGACGATTGTGTGCAGCGGAACATCGAATGCGCCGTGCTGCGGTGAAAGCAGGCGCGGGCGCGGCGGATTGAAGTCCGGCTCGGTGGTGAAGCTCCAGGTCGCGCCGGTATCCAGCGGCGTCCCATCCAGCGTCTGGATCGCGGCGCTGACGTACGCGGTATACGTTGTGCTGTAGGCCAGCCGCGTCTGGGGGATGAATGTGGCCTCGCGGCTCTCACCGTCGTAGCGGATAAAGCCGTTCACCGTCCCATAAGGCCCGCCAGAGAGGGTGAAGGTGGCACTGTGGATGGTCGTCGGGTCCATTGCGGCGCGGAATCCGGCGTACAGTGGTTGGTCCACGTTGACGTTCGTTGCGTCCGGCGCGGGGGAGACGTAATCCACGCTCACCGGGTTGGCGATGGTGAACGGCCCGGCGGTGGCGCTGGCGGTGTTGAGGCCGTCGGTGGCGAGTACGCGCACGAGCGCTTGCGTCGTGTTGAGCAGACTGGCTGTTTCCAGGGTGAAGACCGTGCCTGGTAAATGGATCGCTTGCGCTTCCCACGTTGCGCCATTGTCGGTGGAGACCTGGACGAGGAAGTGGCGCGTCTCGCCGGGGTCGCTTTCCCAGGCGATGGGCTGCGGGCCGCTCCAGGTGACGCTCCCTGGCGGGGTGATGCTGACTGTGGGTGAAGTGGCGCTCACCGTCCGTTCGGCCAGGAGTGCGTCGTCGCTGGTGCGGCGAATCTGGATGCGCGCCGTCGCCGCCGGATAGGGGACTTTGAGCGCGAAGGGCGCGGGCGCGTCGGGCGGGATATTCCGTGTATCTTGGTTGGCGTATTGCAAGGACGTGGAGGTGCTGAACGCGCGCGTGTAGCCGACGATCTCTTGCCCGGCACTGTCCAGGAACACGAGGCGATACGGGCCAGATGCGGCCGCTTCGAACTCGCCGGGTTCGAGCCGGTACCAGGGATCGAGTTCTACTTCGCCGGTGGTGGGGGTGATGAGGCCGGTCGCCAGCAACAGCGGATCCGCCAGCGTGGTTTGCTGCACTGCCTGCGATGCGGTGGTGAAGCGGTTCAGCAGCGAACGATAGTTGAACCATTCGATCCACAACCGCTCCGGCGGCGGCGATTCCACTGGATCAATGTTCATAAAGCTGTTGATGGTCGTCAGCGTTTTCGAGTCGCGCGGCTCCATTAAAGCGGTGCTGATGCGGCGGTCCGTTTTGGCCCGCACGTTGTACCCCGATCCGCCCTGGCGCGTGTCGTGCTCGAAGCCGTACAGGTGTCCGGCTTCATGGGCGGTGATGTAGCGGAAATGGCTAGAATATGCATTCTGCACCAGCATGCTGTACCACGACTGGCGCGGCGAGGTGAGGCCGATGTCGCCCAGCCAGGCTACCGGCGCATAGCCGACCATGAAATCGCAGCCGGAGGTGGCGGCGCACATGGCGTTCAGTTCCAGCAGGGCTTTCAGAAGTTGCATATCGCCGGCCGGCGCGGAACTCCACACGAGAGAGCCAATCGGCGCGTAGTAAGGGACGGCGCTGGCCGGTTGCGCCAGCCACACGTTGGGCACGGGGTAGATGGCTTGCACGCCGCTGCGGTAGCCCAGGGCGACGTCGCTCAGATTGACCACGCCTTTCTTGCCGTAATCATCCCCGACCGCCAGCGCGCGCGAGTGGACGGTCAGCCAGCGCGTCTGGACGACGTTGCGCGTCTCCACACCGGCGAAACGCTGCGGTTTGCCGTGACTGTCGCGCACGGTGACGGACGCGCGGATCAAGTAAGTCCCCACTTCTTCAGGGGTGAAGCCGTAGTAGTTGACGCTGTCCCGCGAGGCGAGCCGCGTGGCCTTGTCGTTGAGGCGGAAGCGACGCGCCGTCTCTTCGGTGTAGTCGAAGTGCCAGTCTGAAGCATCAGCGCGCCATGAGATGGGGCCAATTGTCCCGGCGGGCGCTGCCCACGTCACCTGGATGTCTTCCACATCCACGTATTCCCACAAATCCTTGTACCACACATCGGGGTGGAAATTGGCGCTGGCGAGGAACACACGCAGCGCGGTGGGTTTGCCAACGACGAGGGTTTCATCTTCGAGGACCTGCACTGGCTCCAATCGCACCTCGAGTTGGGGGAGCGTCCAGAACGCCCAATGTCTGCCATTTTCCAATGGGCCGCCACTCAAGTCCTGGACCCAGTGCGCGTAATTCTCAGCCGCTGCATCCATCTCACCCCAGACGCGCGCCTGGTAACGGACACCATCTTTGAGCGGTGCGTCCGGCACAAAGGCGTATTCGACATCCGACAGCTTGTGTACCTGACCGGAGATGTTCACTGGCTGCTGTTTGTCATCGCGGTAGTACACCTGGAAGGTATGCTCGTTGACCGTGGTCGGCGAAACCAGCGTGGTGAATTTGACGCGAATTTCCGAATCTTCGCGCTGATCGGGCCAGACGTTGCGGATGTCGGGTTCGGGCGATACCTTGCTGATGACCAGGTCCACCCCCGCACGCAGGGTGTAGCGTTTGAGGTTGATACAGGTGCAGGCGCAGGTCGTGCAGCCCGGCTCCTGGGGGCAGGTGTCGTGTTGTTGCAACCAGATGTTGTTTTCGCCGTCAATCAACCGGAGCGCGTCAAAGTTGATCACTGTGGTGTTCCAGACCACTTTCTCGCCCCCGACCGGCCCGCTGATTGCGCCAACGGATTGCCAGTCCTCGGGCGGGCTGCCGTTGAGGGCTACCGTCCAACTGAGATCCTGGACATCGTGATGGTACAGGCCCTCGCTAAACTCAAGGATCAGACTGGCGTCGGACAGCTTGGTGGGGTCCTGCATTCCCAGGTCAAAGGGGTAGCGGATCGTCGAAACGGGGACGCACCAGGATTCGTCGCCCCAGTCCGTCGTCCAGAGTGTGTAGCCTTCTTCGTCCATCGTGACCTGAGTGATGGGGATTGCCGCGGGTTGCAGCATCGCGGAGTGTGCTGGCGGGACGTTCTCGCCGGGTGGGGGAGTATCGGCGCGCACGACCGGTGTGGCGAGTATTCCCAATATCAACGCTATATGTGTGATCGCCACGATCACACGACGTGCTTTCTTTGCCATTATTTCACCTCTCATTTTCTTAAAACTTACACACGATATGGTGTCAGCGCTATTTCACTGCTTTTGAACCAGGGGCAAGTATACCCAATGATTGAATACGATTGTTTTGATGTGGACGGTATGCGTGGCGGTGATGGTCGCGTCGGCGACTAGGGCGGTGACGGTGATCTGCTGTGTGTCTGACACTGTCCATGTCCAGGTCACGGTGTCGTCGGCGCCCCCGTCGGGGTGGGTGACCGGGATCTGGCCGGCGGCCTCCCAGGTGTAGGTGATGGGGAAACCGATGGCGGGTGGCAACAGGGCGGCTTTGAAGGTGTACGGCTGTCCGGCCATGCCCTGAAGTGTGCCGGTGACGTTCAGCGCGGCGACCAACACCGCGCGTGTGGCCGCGGTCGGAGTGGCGATCCCCGTGGCGGTGACGAACACCCGCTTGATGCCGGGCGTGCTCCATGTGAGGAGGGCGGTGTCGTGGCTGATCTGGTCGGTGTGCGTGATGGTCGCGTGGGCGTCGCCGGTCCAGGTGTAAGTCATGGGTTGACCGGCGTACCCGGCCCAAAGGAGGTCTGCGGTAAAGGGAGTCGGGTTGTTGGCTCCCACAATCATCGGGCCGGTCGAGGTCAGATTGGGGGCATCCCCAGCGGCCTGCCAGCCCATATCCTGCATGATGCCCAGCGTGACTGGCCCGATCGCGCGCAGGCGGGAAGGCAGCGTGGGATACATTAACGTATCTTCGTAGGAACTAGCCCCTGAAGGATCCAGGTGTGAGAGACTCGTGCCTTGATCCCAGATCGTCGGCGTGTAGAGTTTGATCCAGGCATGATTATTGCGGAGCATGGTGTTGGGGCCGCCAAAATTGGCGTCGCTCTTCAGCTTGCTACCGAGCACACGTGGGTCTGGTTCCATGTAGCTCAGCAGCGGGATTCCCTGGCTGTCTACGACAAGGCGGTCGTAGGGGCTTGGGCAAGGGTACCAATAATACGGCCCGTTGCCACAAAAACCGACATTGTGGCTTTCGTACATATTGCCCGAAAATCCCAGTCCGTGCGCCAGTTCGTGCAGCGCCGTCGTGACAAAGTCGGATCCTGTGGTGGGCGCGGTGTCGGTGGCAAAGGACCAGTCCAGTTCGGATTGAAAGAACACATTGATGTCATGGCCCGCCGGCGCCAGGTCGCGCCCGCTGAGCGCGTTGGCCAGTGCAATGGGATAGTACGTGTGCACCATAGGCGCTTGGGGGAAATTGCGCGCGTACGATGCGGTATCACCGCAGGCGATGCCGGTGCAAGGCAGCGCGTCCGTCCAACAGGCTGATACTGTGATCGTCACCGGAGACGCCAGGGTCACTCCCCAGATACCGGCGGCATACTCAAGGGCTGTCACGGCTCCGGCGGGCGGCGTCGCGCAACCGGAGTTCCACGCAATGGAAAAGACCGCCTCTTGCGTGAGGCTGTCCGGCGCGCGGGTTGGGAGTGTCGCAGCATACACTGGCGCACCCTGTGCAAGGCGCATCCCCATTGCAAGGAGCATCACCAGCGGGATGACGGCAGCAATCCTTCTCCACAGCGAGAGCGTGTCAATCTTTTTCACGGTTAAGGTCCTCCCACACTTTTGTGAGTTTTGGTTAGATATTAGTTTAATGGGTTTGACGATGTTGTCAACACAGGAGGACCAGGTATTCGCCCTTTCCCCGCACACCCTCGTCGCCTCCCTGCACACCGCCATCTCCTCCGCCGACGCATACACCACCACGATGCTCCCATCGTCCTGGTTTGGAAGCGTTAGCGGCTGTTGCCACCTCCCCGCCGGCACTGCCAATCCCGGCAACCGCGCCTCGTCCGGCGGGATCACCACCCGCAGCGGAAACCGTGTGTCATCGCCGGCCATCGCCATCACCCACACCCGCACATCGCCGCCGACCTGATGATACTCCGTCACATCATTGCCTGCCGGCACCCGCACCGGCGTCACCCGCGCCGACAACGCCGCCAAGCGCGTGGCGTTCAGCGTCCCGGCCTTGTCCGCATCCAGCGCCGCGAAAACGCGCGTATACGGCAACAACCGCGCCAACCACCGCCCCGGCAACGTCCGTCCCGCCCCGGCCAGGACTACGACGTCTACTGCGAGCTAATGTAGGTTGGCACTTTTGGTGAGCAGTATTTGCGACTTACAGCCGCAGCACCAGCGGCAGGTAGATCCAGTACTGGACACTCGCCGCGCTGCTCCAGAAGCCACCCGCCAGGATATAACCCCCGCCGGACCAGACCGCGGTATCCGGCTGGCCGATCGTGCCGCCAAGGGTGTAGCCGTCGGCTTCGGCGGAGGCCGCCCCGCCACCGTCGACGGTCCACCAGGAGAGGTCGTAGCCGCCGCCGGACTGGGCCAGGACCGGTGTGGTTGACAGGAGCAGAACAACCAGGAGGAGGAGCAGGGACAAGGCGCGAGCTGTAGCGTGTGAACTGTTCATCGCTTCCTCCTTTACCACATCTGGTCCAGGATCAACGCGGTCTCGGAAATAGCCAGCCCGACGCGGTTTTGTGTAGGCGTGAGGCCCAGCGCCCCGTTCTCCTGCAGATAGTACATCTGGCCTGGCACCAGACCGCTATGCACGTCCGACACCCCGTCGATGATCACCGGTACTGTCTCGCCGCCGCTGGCCGCGGTCCTGGCCGTGCCGATCAAACGCTTATCAAGATGACCCACGATCGCTGTGCCGTAGTAGGAATTGCCATCGTCCCTGTAGGCGACGATGAAGTCGGGGAAGGAGAGGCTGCTGACGGCGATATAGTAGGTGGTGGCAGCGTTGAAGACCGACTCCGGGCCCCAACTCAGAGTCGTCCCGCTGACCGCGCCGACGATCGCTGTGCCGTATTCGGAATTGCCATAGTCCCTGTAGGCGACGACGAAGTCGGTGGGGGAGAGGCTGCTGACGGCGATATCGTAGGTTGCGGCAGCGTTGAAGACCGACGCCGGCCTCCAACTCAGAGTCGTCCCGCTGACTGTGCCGACGATCGCTGTGCCGTATCCGGAATTGCCCCAGTCCCCGTAGGCAATGACGAAGTCGGTGGGGGAGAGGCTGCTGACGGCGATAAAGTTGGTTTCGGCAGCGTTGAAGACCGACTCCGACCCCCAAATCAGGGTCGTCCCGCTGATCGCGCCGGTGATCGCTGTGCCGTAGAGGGAATTGCCCCAGTCCGTGTAGGCGATGACGAAGTCGGTGGCGGAGAGGCGGCTGACGGCGATAAAGGTGGTGATCACAGCGTTGAAGATCGACTCCGACCCCCAACTCAGGGTTCCCTCGCTGACCGTACCCACGATCGCTGTGCCGTGGGAGGAATTGCCAATGTCCCTGTAGGCGATGACGAAGTCGGTGGGGGAGAGGCGGCTGACGGCGATATTGTCGGTGGAGGCAGCGTTGAAGACCGACTCCGGCCCCCAACTCAGAGTCGTCCCGCTGACCGTGCCGGTGATCGCTGTGCCAGAGCCGGAATTGCCACCGTCCGTGTAGGCGACGACAAAGCTTGTGAGGGAAAGACTGCTGACGGCGATACCGAAGGTTTCGGCAGCGTTGAAGACCGACTCCGGCCCCCAACTCAGGGTTCCCCCGCTGACCGTGCCGACGATCGCTGTGCCGTGGAAATTGCCACCGTCACCGTAGGCGATGACAAAGCTGGTGGGGGAAAGACTGCTGACGGCGATATAGTCGGTTTGAGCATTGTTGAAGACCGACTCCGGCTCCCAGTCATCTCTCATTCTTAAGACCTGGCCGTTCAAGAACTCAACCACGTCCCCGGCAGAGACGCTCTCACCGCTGGCCACGACAAAATCCTGCACCAACTGCCTGACTGTGGGGGCTGTGGGTGTCTGCCAGGTAAAGCTGCCGCTCCCATCCGAGGCCAGTACTTCCCCGTTGGCGCCGCTGTCCGTGATCCCGTGGAGATGGGTGGGGGTGATAACGCCGGTCTCGACGTTGGAGGCGATGGCTGCCGTAGATGCCTGCAGCGCATACGTGGCGTAAGGAGCGGCTGTGAGTTCCTGGCGGCCCAGGTCGGCAAAGTCTGCGTCGCCGGGGCACATCACGCGGATGCCCAGCCAGCGCGCGTCGCCGATAAAGACGCCATCGCCAAAATCGAGTACCTGGGTAAAGCGCCCCTCGCTGATGGAGACCGTCTCGGAGATGGTCTCGCCCATCTGTATGCCATCTGTGGGGGCATCGAAGAGACGGAAAGCCATCGCGCACTCGCCATCGATCGGCTCGCCATCATGCTCGAGCCGCCCCTGGTAGGTGAATCCTGTGCTCAGCGGTAAGCCCTGAGGGGCCAGATCCTGCGCCAGTCCCGGTCCCCCGCCCAGTGCCAGCAACAGGGCCAGCGTCCATACAACGTGCAGAATTCTCTTGCTCATCGTTGGCCTCCTTATCTGTGAAGTGATTACGTTTTTACAGACCCTAAGCGACAGCTCAGGTGCAGGGGAAGGGATGCTGGAATGTGATACGGCAGGAATGCTGGAAGGTTGGGGCGGTGGTGGTAAGCGTCGCCTCAAGGGTAAGTATAGGAGACTTGCCAAAAGGTCAAGTGGATTGGACATGTGTTGCATAAGCCCGTTCGGCGCGGGGATCGCTGCCGTAGCTGCACATCGCCAGCGCGCGCCAACAGGTGAGCCAGGGGTCACTTCATTGTGTCAGGTTCGGAGTCGGAACGGGGTATCTGGCCAGGCGGTCGGCCAGGGCTTGGCCCAAGTCCACACAGTAGCAAGGCCAGGCGCATCGTGAGCCACGCCAAGACTGGCGCGGGGATTTTTTGCACTTGCAGCAACCCCTTGTCCAGCAATTCTTGAATCGTGAAGGTGTGGCAGATTCGTCCCAACGCGCCTGACGAGGCGATTGGGCACGAGTACTGGATGAGCGACGCGAGCACATCGGCTATCATGGCAAAACGCCCGCCGGCCCGGTCTACGGCGCGATCCGCTACGATAACACTGACCAGGTCGAAGCGCCGTTCGAGGGGCACTGCTGGCACTTCCATAGCTAGTTGTGCTAATTTTTAATGGTTTGCGAAAAAGTTACCACTTGACGCCAGGGCCATTGTATTGGCCTTGAAGTTAGTAATCACGGGCGTGAACAATGCCGCTTGACTCTTGACCAAAAGCTCGCGACAGAACACGATGAGCGTGACGAAAGTCTGGCTGGTGGCGTAGCCGCCTCCAAGTCCAAACACAGTTCGGACCTGGTAGGCCTCCACAAAGTCTTGCGCAGCTATAATTTTACGGCCTTTTTGGTCAACAGCCGTCCGGGCATCCTCAACGTAGAAAACTCCGGAAACGCGCCCCACGGCTTTGATCACGATGTCTGTGTCGTTATATTCAATCCAATCCAGGTTCAGTCCCACTTCATTCAGAAGTCGTGACATCATCGGAATCCTGTCAATGAAGTCCGCGGAGGCTAGAGGAATGCCTACATGCCCTTGAGACCGGCGCCGATCGTTCCAGGTCGGCCTGTCACCTCGTGTGCCTACCAGGGATAGTACCGGAGTATTGTCCTTTATCAATTGCGTGATGCCGTGTGTCTGGGCCAACCGGGAAACAAATGTGTGATTAGCAGCGGGCAGCTTGCCGAAGGGTATGGTAGCAAAAAGACGCACGAGGATGATCGAATCGCGAAATTCGTTATAAAGGACATCCGTCACGCGTTGGGCGGCCTCTTCCAATGTCTGGCAACCACTCGATTTCTCTTTCGCTCTGGCTAACACGGGGGTGAGTTCGGTGATCTCGGTAGTGCTGATTTTGCTCATGGCTCTCTCCTTTCACGCTATATGACTTTAAAACCTTGGATGTGTCAGCTACGACCTGGAAGTGTGCTCCAATCCCTTGAAGTGGAAGAGGTATCTCTTCTTTTAGTATATGCTTTCTACATTTTTGTGCAAATTTAGCAGTGGCAGGAAGTAACCTGCGGCTTGCCTTGTGTCTCAGTGGGAAGTACAATGTAGAGGTGTTCGTGCAGAGGATGACATAATGCGAGTAATGATGCGCAGTACCATGACGTTCCCGTTCTATGATCCGGGGTGTTTGGTGGATGGTGACCTGGCGCTTGTTCTGAGCGAGGCATATCCCGGCGATGCGCGCCGCTCGTATGTCCCGGCCTATCGTTTCAGAATGATGCTGGCTGGGCAGAAGCAGGAGGTCGGCAGGATTGAGCTGCGTGTCGGCAACACCGATCATATCGTGATGTACGCCGGGCACATTGGCTATCGCGTTCTGCCGATGTATCGCGGCCGCCACTATGCGGCGCGAAGCTGCGGACTGTTGCTACCTTTGGCGCGTTGCCATAGCTTGAATCCTTTGTGGATCACGTGCAACCCCGACAATTACGCCTCCCGGCGGACGTGCGAGCTGGCCGGCGCTGCGTTCGTTGAGATCGTCGATCTGCCAGAGGATAACGAGATGTACCAGATGGGTGAGCGGCAGAAATGTCGCTACCGGCTGGATTTGTGATTGGAGATTTGGGGATCGTGATTGGATGATTGGAGATTGTGGAATTTGGTTTTATCCGTGATGATTCGTGGTTTGTTATAGGGAGGGGTGATAATGCAGGACATCTACTGGTCTGAACCGCGCGAAACTTACGAACAGCGCCGCCAACGTTACCTGGAATTCTGCGCTGCGCAATCGCCCGGCGGGCGCGTCGGCTTCTTCAGCCAGATCGCCCGCCTGGAACTCGGTCTGGCGGTGGACGAAGGCCCGATCCGCGAGGGGATCGCCTTCGTGGATTCGCGCCAGGATTGTTGCGATTTCGCCGTCGGTGGGTTGCTGCGTATCCTGTACAAATACCGTGAGAGTCCCGGCATCGCGCCGGAATTGATCGCCGACATCGAAGCGTGCCTATTGCGCTTCAAATACTGGTGGGACGAGCCGGTAGGCGATAACAAACGCTGTTATCACACCGAAAATCACCAGATCATCTTTCACAGCGACGAACTGCTGGCGGGCCAGTTCTTCGAGGATCGCACTTTTGACAACGACGGCAATGACGGGCGCTACCACATCGACCACGCGCTGCACTTCATCAACCGCTGGCTCGACTTCCGCGCGCGTTTTGGCTTCAGCGAGTGGCTCTCCAACTGCTACTTCGAGGAAGACCTGCTCGCGCTGGTCAACCTCTACGACTTCGCGCGGGATGCCGAGGTGCGTCGCCAGGCCGGGCTGCTTATCGACGTGATCCTCTTCGAGATGGCGCTGCACACCTATCGTGGTGTCTTTGGCTGCACGCACGGGCGCACGTACGCGCGGCTTATCAAGGGCGCATGCAACGAGGATGCCACTAACACCGCCAAGCTGATGTTCGGCATGGGGCTGTTCAACAATCCACACGCTCTGGGAACGGTGTGTCTGGCGACCAGTACGTACCGTTGCCCACCGCTCGTTGCGGCGATTGGGGGGGATTTGCAGGAACCGCTGCTCTTCAAGGAGCGCCACAGCATTGATATCGCCGACGCGCCAAAATACGGCCTGTCTTTCGAGGATATGGAGGATGGGCATTTGTTCTGGAGCATCCAGGACTACGTCCACCCCAGTATTTATGACCTGGCGCAGCAGACGCGGGCGGAACGCCAGATTATGCTCTACGAGGATTACGAGGCGCGCTATGATAGGCTGTTCGCGTGGCAGATGATGGAATCGGGCAAAATCGATCCGGTCATCGATTGCCACGCGATGACTGAGGTCCACATCCAGACCTACCGCGCGCCGGAGTACCTGCTCAGTTGCGCGCAGGACTATCGCCCCGGCAAGCCCGGCTACCAGCAGCACACCTGGCAGGCCACACTCGGCATCGACGCGGTCGTGTTCACCAATCATCCCGGCGCGGAGGATGAGATTTCGCGTCCCAACTTCTGGGCTGGCAACGGCGTGATGCCCCGCGCCGCGCAACACCGCAACGTCCTTGCTTGCCTCTACCACGCCCCGCCGGATGACGTTTTCCCCTTCTCGCACGCCTACTTCCCGCGCGCGGCCTTCGACGAAGTGTTTGAACGCGACAACTGGGTTTTTGCGCGCAAGGGTGACGGCTACCTCGCGCTGTACAGCCAACATCCCGTGCGCTGGCTGGCGGATAAGGACGGCGCGCTCGTCGAGGCGCGGGCCGAGTCACCGGACAACGTCTGGCTGGTCGAGATGGGCCGCCGCACCGATTGGGGCGACTTCGCGGCTTTCGTCGAGGCGGTCGCGGCGAGCGCCGTCACTTGTACCGGACTGGATGTCAGCTACAATTCCCCTTCACAGGGATGGCTCGAGTTTAGCTGGGCCGGGCCGTTGCGGATCGCAGGGGACGAAATCGTGCTGCACGATTATCCGCGCTTCGACAATCCCTACTGCCAATGCGCGTTTACTGCGCCGGAGATTCACATTCGGCGCGGAGAAGAAAGCCTGACGTTGAAGTTCCGTTAAGGTGGCGGCATGTTGTTACCCGATATTGTGCAAATTGTTCGCGCAAAGTTGACGCAGGCGAAAACAGATGTCGCCAACCTCAAAGGCTCCGGCCTGGCGACGCCGACCGTGCGCTCGATCTCACGCGAGACATTTACCTCAGTGCGCCAGTGTGACAAAGCGTGCAACTTCGAGCTATGTGAGGTACTGCTGACATCGCGCTCGTGGGAAGAGCGTACCATTGCTTTCGATTGGGCGTACCGCTGCAAGGCCTCTTATGAAGAAGCGGACTTTGCGCGCTTTGAAGGGTGGCTGCGGGAGTACGTCACGGATTGGGGCGGCTGCGACGATTTCTGCACCCATGCGTTTGGCCAGCTGATTTTCCAGTATCCAATCCTGTTTACACAGGTGATGCCGTGGACTGCGTCATCCGACCGCTGGCTGCGGCGTGCTTCCGCCGTGATCTTGATCTATGGGCTTCGTAAAGGCCGCTTTATCACTGAAGCCTTCCGGGTCGCGGATGCACTGCTTACCGATGCAGACGATATGGTGCAGAAAGGATACGGTTGGATGCTAAAGGAGGCCAGTAAGCACGCGCCGCAGCAGGTGTTCGATTACGTGATGGCGCACAAAGGGGCGATGCCGCGCACGGCGTTGCGCTATGCGATCGAGAAACTTGAGCCGTCTTTGCGCCAGCAGGCGATGCGCAGGGATGGATAAGTAACGTTGGTTCAGATCACACATTCTGTTGGAGGTTAATTTATGTCATCCGTAAAAGTTACGATTATTGGCGCGGGCAGCGTCGTCTTCTCTCTCGGCCTGGTGAAAGACCTGTGCCTCACCGAGGGATTGAAAGGCAGTATGGTCCATTTTATGGACATCAACGAGGAGCGGCTGGATGTGGTTTACCGGCTGGCGCAGCGATATGCCGAGGATTTGGGATCGGATCTTAAATTTGCGCGCACGCTGGATCGGGCGGAATCCTTGCAAGACGCGGACTTCGTCATCAACACGGCAACGGTCACGCACAACGAGTATTTTGCGAAGCGTCGCCGTGAATTGGCGGCGCAGTACGGCTACTTCTACGGTCACACGGGGATGCCGGAGTACCACAACCTGCAATTGATGCTCGATGTGGCGAAGGACGTGGAGGTCATCGCGCCGGAAGCGTGGATTTTGCAGGCCGGCAACCCCGTCTTCGAGGGGACGACCCTGATGGGCCGTGAGACCGACGTGAAGGTATGTGGCCTGTGTCACGGGCATTACGGCTATCGTGGCGTCGCGCGCACGATTGGCCTCGATCCCGACAAGGTGACGTGGCAAGCGCCCGGCCTCAATCACAACATCTGGCTGACGCACTTCTACTATGAAGGGCAGGATGCTTACCCCATTCTGGATCAGTGGATCGACGACAACATTGAGCAGTACTGGGTCGATCACAAGGACACCGGCGTCTCGGCGCAGTGGTCGCCCGCGGCGATTCACCAGTACAAGCTATATGGGCTGTTCCCTATCGGCGATACACCGCGCACCGGCGGCTGGTGGTATCACACCGATCTGGAGACGCGCGCACGTTGGTACGGCGCGGGCGGCGGCGGCGATACGCCGGAAGGCCGCGCCCGCATCCTGCGCGAGAAAGAAGAAAAGTACGCCCAGATGAAGGCCGCTGCCTACGACCCGCAAGTGCGCCCGATCACGATGTTCGGCAGCACCAAGACATCCGAGCAGCACATTCCGATCATCGACGCGCTGGTGAACGATAACGAATACCGCGCCCAGGTCAATGTGCTGAACAACGGCGCGCTCCCCGGTTTGCCCGATGATGTGGCGGTGGAAGTACCCGCCGTCGTCAACCGGATGGGTATCCAACCGATCCGCGTGGAGCCGCTGCCCAACAAGGTGATGCTGGAGTGCATCTATCCCGATTGGTTGGAGATGGAGCGCACGCTCGAAGCGCTGCTGAGCGGTGACAAGTCGATGCTGCTGTTCGGCGTTCTGCAAAGCCACCAGACGCGCTCCTATGATCAGGCTGTGGACGTGTTCAACGCTTTGTTCGACATCGAACCCAACGAGCCGATGGCTTACATCGAGGACATTCACGACCATTACGTGTGGCCGGAAAACTGGGATTTGTAAGTAGACGGTAGCCGGTAGACAGTAGACGGGATATGAGGAGGCGAGGCAGTGCTCCCTTGCCTCTCCAATCTAATCCCAATTGAGGAAGACATGAAGGCGACCTTTGCCTTGCTCGCCGATCTCGACGTCTCGAACTTTGTGCGAAAACTGGCCTGGGACATACATCGGAAGTATTGCACCGGAACCAGCATTTGTCGCCTGCTGCCCCATGTCTCGCTCAAACAGCTTTTTGAGATTGAGGATTTGGCCCGGCTCGAAGCCTATATGCACGAGTTCGCGCAGACAATTCAGCCTTTTCCCATAAAGTGTACGGAACTTCAGCTTGTGCCCACGATTTTGGAGGGGATGGAAACCGGCATTCTATGGTTGGATGTTGAAGAATCGGTTTACCTGCGCCGGTTGCACGACCGGCTCAACCGGGAGTTGGCGCAGCGTTTGGCGAATACTCAGGCGCCTTTCGATGGGTCGGAGTATCATTTCCACATGACGGTGATGATGGGTGGGCAACCTATCGAGGTGTACCGCACGGTGTACGCTGAAATCGCCGAGCGGACGGTCGATTTGGGATTCACGGTGAATACACTCGCTATGTTCGTGTACGATGAACCTTTGTGCTTGAATGGGAACTATATGACGTACAAAATTTTGCCTATTGGAGGGTAGACGGCAGACAGTAGACAGTAGACAGGGGAAGCGTTTACCGGTTATTGTTTGCACAGAGCTTTATGGATATTCCTTGTATCACAACCGAACGGCTTTTGTTGCGCGCGTTTTCCGAGCAGGATGTGGACCCGCTGTTCGACATTCTACAGCAGTCGGGGATTCTGCGTTACTATCCGAACTCTGCTCCTCCGCCGCGCGAAACCGCTGCACGGATCGTGGCGCGGCAACTAGCGCATTGGGAGGAGCACGGCTACGGTTGGTGGGCTGTCGAATTCCGCGACGATCCCCGCCTGCTCGGCTGGGCGGGCTTGACCTATCTACCCGAAACTGGCGAGACGGAGGTCGCCTATCTACTGCGACCAGAGGTGTGGCGGCGCGGGTTGGCGACCGAGGCGGCGAAAGCAGCGTTAGGTTTTGGTTTCGACCGGTTCGATTTCCCCTTCATCATCGGCCTGACGCACCCGGAGAATATCGCGTCGCAGCGGGTGCTTGAAAAGAGCGGTCTGTGCTTTGTGGAAGAGGCTGTCTACTTTGAGATGAATTGTTATCGCTACATACGTTACCGAGATGAGGAGCCGGTGTTGTGAAACCGGTCATTGTCACGCCGCTCCACGATCCTGAGAGCCTGGTCTTCCCGCACCTGTTCATCGTCGAACCGTACCTCAAGAGTGTTTTCGGACAGGTGTTGGTGGGGATCACGCCGCCGACTTGGGCAGCACAACCGGAGGCTGTAGAGCATCTGAAAGCGGATGCTTTTTACCGGGTGACCTTCCGCGAACCGGGGATGGGGGTGGGGGAGCAGTTTCATGCGCTATATGCACACGCTGCTGCTGTCTACGACGCGGATCAGGTCTTGCACCTCTGTTTTATGGATCGCGTCGCTTTCGCTTTGCAAGATGGCTACCGCCAGGCATTTATCGCCGACATGCAAAGCGTCGAGGCCGCCGGTACACCGTTGATGTTTCACCGTTCCGAGACGGCGTGGCGCACGCATCCGCAGAACTACTACGACATCGAGAGGATGGCAACGCGGGTGGGGGAACTGCTGTTCGGCAAAACGCTTGACTTCGCCTGGTGCCACCTTGTGATTCGCGCTGGGCTGCTGCGGGAGATCATGCCCGGTGTAAAAAACGCCGACATCAGCATGTTGTCCGAAATGACGCTACTTTTACGTGACAAACTCGTATCAAAAGATGTGGATTGGCTGGCCTGGGAGGATCCGTTTTCGTTTGGATGCGATGCAGCGCAACTCAAAATCGAGCGCGAGCATAGCCCGCAGGAAACGCAGAAACGTCTGGCCTACATCGCGCCGACATTGCAGGCCATTGCAGACGCGACAAAATGACCATGAGACTACCAGACTACCAAACTAACGACTATTTGGCTATCCAAGGAGGTTATGACTTATGGCAAATGCATTGGCAGTAGCAGGACCAAACTCGAAGTTCCAACAACCCGAGGCGAAACCGGCGGGTTTTTGGGCCGGATTGTGGCACGGGATCATTCTGCCGATCACGTTCATCATCCGCCTGTTCAATCCCAACGTCGGCATCTACGAGATTAATAACAACGGCAGGTGGTATGACTTCGGTTTCTTCCTTGGCGTTTCCGGGTCAGTTAGCGGTGGAACGCGGACGGTAACCGTTTACCAGTAGCTTCTGGTGTATATGCATCTTCAATAGTCTGTGATGAACCACAGGAGCGTTCATTCCTGGTGGTGAGGGGGTGTGTTATGTTTGAACAAACAATACTCATCATCGGCGCGGGCATGGCCGGGCTTTCGGCCGGCTGTTACGCGCAGATGAACGGTTATCGCTCGCAGATTTTCGAGCTGCACACGATTCCGGGCGGGCTATGTACGTCGTGGCGGAGAAAGGACTACGTCTTCGATGGCAGCGTCCGCTATCTTAGCGGCACCGATCCGCAGACGAAGATTCACGAATTGTGGATGGAGTTGGGCCTGCTGGAAGGCCGAGAATTCCACTATTACGACGAATTCATTCGTTACGAAGGAGAAGACGGGCGCGTCTTCAAGCTCTATACCAACATCGACCGGCTTGAGCAGCATATGCTGGAGCTTTCACCGGATGACGCAACCGTCATCGCTGAGTTCGTCAGGGCGCTGCGCCAGTTCACCAAAATGGAAATGCCCCTCGATCTCACACCGTCCGAGCCGTTGGAAGCGTTGGAGCTGGGTAAGGAGATGATGCCTGTGCTGTGGCCTGCGCTGCGCTGGCGCAGCGTGAGCGTGCGCCAGTTTGCCGAGCGGTTCAGGGATCCACTGCTGCGCGCCGCGCTGCCGGAATTTTTCCAGTTTTCGCCGCCCGACTTCCCGATGATGCTGCTTCTGACCACCGTCGCGATGATGAACGACCGCGAGGCTGGGTACCCGATCGGCGGGTCGCTGCGCTTCGCGCAAGATTTGGCGAAGCGCTATCTGGCCCTCGGCGGCGAGATTCGCTATAAATCGCGGGTGACGAGCATTCTCGTTGAGAACGATCGCGCGGTGGGTGTCCGGCTGGCCGATGGCAGCGAGCATCGTGCAGACATCGTCATCTCGGCGGCAGACGGGCATAGCACGATTTTCGATCTTCTGGGTGGTCGCTACCTGGATAACAAAGTCCGTTCGTATTACCGCGATATGACAGTGGCGAAATCCATTCTTCAAATTTCCCTGGGCGTGAGCAGAGATTTCTCTGCTGAATGTCCGTTCATCAATTTCCCACTGGCGCAGCCGGTCTACCTGGGCAACGTGCGGCACGAGCGGTTGGTGGTTAAGCATTACTGCTTCGACCCGACGATGGCGCCGCCAGGCAAGTCTGTGTTGAGCGTGTGGTGTGAGGCCGACTACGACTACTGGAAGAGCATGCGCGCGCATCCTCGTTACTACCGCGCCGCCAAAGATCTGGTCGCGCAGCAGGTCATCGCCGCGTTGGATGAACGCTTCCCCGGCCTGAGCGATGCCGTCGAAGTGGTCGATGTGGCGACGCCGGTGACCTACGAGCGCTACACCGCCAACTGGCGCGGCGCGTTCGCCGGCTGGGCGCTCACCACCCGCAAGATGAGCATGATGATGGGTGGCGGGATGAAGAAGACCTTGCCCGGCCTGGACAATTTCTACATGATTGGGCAGTGGGTGGAGCCGGGCGGCAACGTCGAACTGTCGGTTGCTTCCGGTCGGGATGTGATGAAGGACATTTGCACGGCAAAAGGAAAGCCGTTTGAAACCACAGCCACGAGCATTAATTCTCTTTCAGCAGATTGAGCTGATTAAGCAGATAGGCTGTCTCGCCCAAAAGTCTGCTAAATCCGCTTAATCTGCTGACTCAAAAAGGAAAACCGATGCAGCCCTTACCCCTCATGGACAAACTTTGGGTATCGAGGTAGACTTAATGGCCTGGACGTTCAAAGAACTCATAAGTTCATACAGCCTATGCACAAGGAAAAGCGAATGGACACACAAACAACAACGGAAAAACCACAATCCCGCCCCTGGTTTTGGCGCCCCAATCTGATCGTCTTTATCTCCAGTGGCTGCATTATGATCTTGGAACTGGTCGCCGGGCGCATTATCGCGCCGAGCGTTGGCGTGTCGCTGTACACGTGGACGAGCGTGATCGGCGTGATCCTGGCGGGCATCAGCGTGGGTAATTACATCGGCGGGCGCTTGGCCGACCGTTGGGCGTCACCGCGTTTGCTGGGACTGATGTTCTTCCTGGCCGGGCTGACGGCCCTGGGCGTGCTGGCCATTGACCAGCTTAATCCTATGGATTACGTTGAATGGCCGCTCATTCTGGAAATCCTGGCGCTCATCGCCGCACTCTTTTTGATCCCCTGCTCGATTCTGGGCACAGTGTCGCCGATTGTGGTCAAGCTGGCCATGCGCGATCTGGCGCGCGCGGGGCGCACGGTGGGGCAAATTTACGCCTTTGGCTCTGTGGGCAGCATCGTCGGGACGTTCCTCACAGGCTTTTGGCTGATCTCGCAGTTTGGGACGTATATGATTGTCCTCGGTGTGGCGATCTTGCTGCTATTGCTGGGGCTGCTCTTTCTCCTGGGCCGTCGCTGGTGGGCTGCGGCGCTGGCCTTGCCGCTTCTGGTCGGCGGTGGGGTGTGGGCCAATCAACAGGGCTGGCTCGAAGGGCCGTGTCTGTATGAGACCAACTACTTCTGCATCAAAGTGAAGGAAGAAGACAAGGGCGGCGAGACTGTGCGCACGTTGATTCTCGACCGTCTTGTTCACAGTTACACCTCCCTGGATAATCCGACCAAACTGGTTTACGGCTACGAGAAGGTCTACGCCGAATTGACGGCGCATCAGGCCACCGGTCACGAGGCCCTGCGCGCATTGTTCATCGGCGGGGGCGGATACACGTTCCCTAAGTACATGGAAACGATCTATCCCGATAGCATCCTCGACGTGATCGAGATCGACCCCGGCGTGACGGAGGTGGCCTACAATCACCTGGGACTCTCGCGCGACACGCACATCGCCAGCTACAATGAGGATGCGCGGATGTTCCTGTATCGTGAACCGACCGAGCGTTACGACTTGATTATGGGTGATGCCTTCAACGATTTTTCCGTCCCTTACCACCTCACAACGCAAGAGTTCAACGAGCGTGTCCATGCATGGTTGGAACCCGATGGCCTCTACCTAGTCAATATCATCGACGGGACATACGGGAACTTCCTGCGCGCTTACGTGCACACACTGCGACAAACTTTCGTCCATGTCTATGTTGCACCGACGAGTGCGGATTGGCGTGCGGCATCACGCAATACCATCGTCGTTGTGGGAACGGATACTCCACTGGACATCGACGCCTTTGCTGCAGGTTCGTATTGGCGGCAGTGGCTTTTACCTGAGGAAGAGGTAGAAGCGGTGCTGGTTGAAGATATCGCCGTGTTGCTGACCGACCGCTACGCTCCCGTTGAGCAGATGCTGGCCCCTGTTTTCCTTGGCAAGGGACCAGAAGAGAATTAGAAATTAGAAGTGCGAAGTAAACGGGTGCGATTCGCTCATTCGCTAAATCTTTAGGAGAACATATGATTGGTGATACGTGGCCGTCGGAAATGCGTGAATTCAAGGATGTGAAGACCGGGCGGACAATCCGGCAATTGACCGCAATCGGTAACAACGTCCATCTCTACTTTACGGAGAATTCATTCGATAGCATCAAGAACGAGATCGTTTTCGTGTCGGACCGTGCGTCGGGTGAGGATAAGCGTCCGGAGGACTCGCCACACTACAACATTTTCCGCATGGATTTGGGCACGGGCCTTATCACGCAGTTGACCGACGAGCCGCGCTCTGTCGGCGGTGTGGCCAAGACACCGGACAGCCGGTTGATTGTCTACACGATTGGCAACCAGATCAAACTGTTTGACACGGCGACTGGCACGATTACCGTCGTCTACGAAGAAACCGGTAATTTCAGCGTGGGTGCGCCATCGATTGCGGCCAACCGGCGCTACATCGCCTTTACCCGCAATGAGAAAGTGGACGCCCCGCGCGGGCCGAACTACACCGGTTTCAAGGAAAGCTTCTACCGTGTCAAGGATGGGCGGGTGACGCTGGTCTACTTGAGTGGCGGTGGCGCCTTCGATGTGTATAAAGACACCCACTGGCTTGGCCATTTCCAGTTCTGTCCCGACGATAGCACGCTGGCGACCTTCTGCCACGAAGGGCCGTGGAACCTGGTCACGCAACGCATCTGGATTCTCGATTTCGTCTCGCGGGAAGCCAAACCGTGCTACCGCCAGGAAGAGTACGACTCCATCGGGCACGAGTTTTGGACACAGAACAGCTACATATTTTTCGATGACCGCGGGCCGGGCCACGATGGTACCATCACCTCCAGCCGTACGCAGGCGGTGGCGACCGAGGTGCCGGTCAATGACAACGTTATGATCCCCTTCGTCGGGCTGGCCGACCGGCACGGAAACGTCGTTCGCCGGATCGATATGCCCTTCTACTGCAATCACTATCACGCCAACCCTGACAACACGCTCCTGGTCGGCGACGACGTAGACGACCTGGTCCTGATCGACATCTCTGGAGATGAGGCTAAACTTGTCGTGTTGTGTCACCACAAAACCTCGTGGCACACCCAGAGCAGCCATTGTCATCCCACGTGGAGTTGGGACGGAATGCGTATCCTCTACGCCTCGGACAACGGTGGCAGGGTGAATATCTATCTGGTCGAGCCGTGAGCAAAACGGAAGCTAGGACGCGAAAATCCGCGCAACGTTCTCAAAAGCGCATTCTCTCCCGTCGCACGGATATGCTTTGGCGTTTGGGCGCTCTGGCGGTACTGTGGGTGGTTGTGTTCGGGCGGAGTTGCGTCTTTCGCCCACAATCAACCTATCCCGGCGCGCATTTCAACCGGGGGACCAATACAGCCTGGCTCGCCGTCGAATGGGTGAGCCAGCCGCATCGCGCCGACGAGATACTGACCCTCTCGCTGGACCTGGCGGAGCGACAGATCACCACCATCTACGTCTACACGAGTTATTACAAGCCGGAAGGCAATTTCAACCCCACCTATGCTCATGCGAAAGAATTTGTCACTGTGATGAAGGGTTTTGCGCCCGACCTTATCGTGCAGGCGTGGATTGGATTGCCGCTCGACACGATGAATCTCGGTAGTCGCGCTGTCCGGCGTGATGTGGTGGATTTCTGTGTTACGCTGATGCAGAACGTTGGCTTCGACGGCCTGCATATCGACCCCGAACCGGTCGAAGATGGCGATAAGTCGATGTTGGCGTTGCTCGATGAAATGCGTCAGGCACTTAATCCCGAGGCCATACTCTCCATCGCCGGGCGGCGTATCTGGCCGATCTTTCCTACCATACGCTGGCCGTTCGTGGGGCGATGGTGTTGGGGGACATCCTATTACCAAAAGGTCGCTCGCCACGTGGATGAAATCGCCGTGATGGTCTATGACAGCGCGCTGCCTACCTCTGGCCTATATCGTTATTGGACGAAATTCCAGGTTATTGCGCTCAGCCGTGCATTGGCCTACAGTGATGTGCGCCTTTTCATCGGAATCCCAACGTCTGAAGAGACCACGTCTACGCACAAACCCGCCGCAGAGAACATGCGTAGCGGCCTACGGGGAACGATCGATGGCCTTAACGATTGGGCAACATGGACGAATGTGGTCACCGGTATTGCGATTTATCCCTATTGGGAAACGGATGCTCGCGAGTGGGAAACCTACCGGAGTCTCTGGTTAGGGGAATAACAGAAAAGCCCCGGCTTTTGTCGAGACCGGAGCTTATTGCCGTCATTGTCCTTCGATCAGGGGAAAGCCTCTGCAACACGTTGGTACAGTGCTGAAATTTGTGAGCCAAGTAGTGTGATTGCAGCTACCACAACAATCGCAATCAAAACCAGAATCAAGCCATATTCAGCCAGCCCTTGTCCCTCTTCTCCCGGTAAATAAACCACATCTGCACCTCCTGGTATATACTCCTATCGTTATTCTAACCTTTTTGGACGATAAATGCAATAGGAGGCTGGTACTATTATGTGGATAGTTTTGGCTACAATCAATCGAGAGTCCTGTGCATTTCCATCGCTATACCACTTTATGTGCATTTATTCATGAGCTGGGCAAGGTTTTCAGTGAATGGCGGGTAAACGACACTACGCTCGGTGATAATCGCCGTGATGTACGCCGCGGGTGTCACGTCAAAAGCCGGATTGGTCGCGGACGCGCCTTCGGGTGCGATTTGGCATGTTTCGAAGCGCGTGACTTCGTCAGCAGACCGCTGCTCGATGGCAATCTCGTCGCCGCTTGCCAGTGCCATGTCGATGGTGCTGGTCGGGCCGACGACGTAGAATGGCACATTGTGCGCCTTCGCTGCCAGCGCCAGACTGTATGTCCCGATCTTGTTGGCTGTGTCACCGTTGGCAGCGATTCGGTCACAGCCGACTACGCACAGGTCGATGCCCACCGTACGCATGATGTGCGCGGCGGCCCCATCAACGATGATAGTGTAGGGTACGCCCCATTGCTCCAATTCCCAGGCGGTGAGGCGTGCGCCTTGCAGCCGGGGGCGGGTCTCATCGATGTAGGCGAACACGCCTTTTCCGGCTTCGTGCGCGGCGGTGATGACTCGCAGCGCCGTGCCGTATTCGCCGGTGGCCAATGGCCCGGTATTGCAGTGATGGATGATACGCGCATGCTCTGGCACCAACGGTAGCGCGTTCCGCCCAATGCTGAGGTTGGAGGCTTCCTCGAAAGCATAAATCGCGTGTGCCTCCGCCAACACAGCCTCACGAATAGCTGTGATCGAGTCCAGCGTCGGGTCTGTAGCCCGTTGTAGCATGCGCTCTAAGGCCCAAAAGAGATTGACGGCAGTAGGCCGTGCTGCGCGCAGCACGGCCTCGGCAGCATGCAGGTCGGCGTGGAGTGCAGCCATGCTTGTGGCTGAACTGTGCAGGACCGCCAGCGCCATTCCGTAACCCGCCGTGATCCCAATGGCAGGCGCACCGCGCACCACCATCTTGCGGATGGCGACCGCGACCTCGTGGTAGTCCGTATAATCGCAGTAAACCAACTTTTGCGGTAGCCGGCGCTGATCGATCAAGCGCAGTTTACCCTCTGCCAACCATTCTATCGCATGATATGTACTCATCGATACTCCTTTCAGGCTATTTTAAAGCGTAAGAGAGTTCTTCACGTTTTACGCATTATGTTTCATGTTTTGTGTTATCGTGTTATAATGTCGCCATTGCCCCTGTAGTTCAATTGGATAGAACGCAGGTTTCCTAAACCTGTTATCAAGGTTCAAGTCCTTGCAGGGGTACTTGCAATCCTCTGCAAACTGTAGAATTGTATCCATCACAAAAAGTATAGCTATTCCCCTCATTGCGTCAAATACCCATCCAATACCCACTAAAAAGCCACTTTAGCGACAAAGTGACGCGCAAATGTCTCTCAGTTCCTGAGAATGACAAGATCCTACAAGTGGACCCGTGGGTCATTCCTGACGTAGGCACATTGATTAAACGAGAATCTGTCATTCAAATCAGACAGCGTATCAGTTCGTGGTACGCGCGCCCAGAGACGTGCAAACGCTAATGTGATGCTCAATTGACAGATTTAGAATTGACTTGACAAGAAAGCGACCCGTGGTAGAATCCAGCCCTGTGTGAGGAGGCAGCCCTGGTTGTTTCCGGAGCACACAAAAGTAACTTGACAAAAAGTCAAAATTGTAGTAAACTGTAGCTTACAAAGTCATCAATAGACAGAGGCAAGACTGGCGGGGGACTGCCAAGTTGTCGGGGCCGATGCAGGGGTGCGGAGGGCACAGCATCGGCTTTACTGTCGGTGGACC
>Ga0209723_1002141_pt1 | contig 27631 bp, 26 predicted proteins | sample BiotimSIPDNA_2_FD_185750 | JGI IMG/M metagenome (GOLD analysis project Ga0209723, IMG submission 185750) | Anaerobic biogas reactor microbial communites from Washington, USA - Biogas_R2 time_0 SIP DNA (SPAdes) (version 2) | ecosystem: Engineered > Bioreactor > Anaerobic > Unclassified | place...
CAAAGCAAAACTGGCTACCAGAAAAGCGTATGGCTTTAAGAGCTTCAAAACGCTGGAATTGGCCTTGTATCACAATCTTGGTGCATTACCGGAACCGGTTGAAACCCACAAATTTTTTTGAAGAGGCGAAATTCATTAGCTGCGTGCCGCCAGAGGCGCAGGATAATGATGATTTTGTTGTCAACAACGCCGTTGACACGCTGGGACTGAAGGAACTCGGATTCCTGGTCGCGACGGGTGATCTTAATGCGGCTATCGGCAGTGTTGCTGAAGCCTCTGCGATTTGCATCGAGCAATCCGATGAGGCCGACGACAACTATTCCGACGTTACCGACGCTGAACTGTCCGGCCCGATTGCGGATACCGAAAGCGGCAAGTTGTACCTTATCGGCGTCGACCTGGCGAAAACGCACAAGCGTTTTATGCGGGTCAAGTCGCCGCACGTCGGCGACGGGTCAGCCAGTAACAGTCTGCTGTTTATCGGCGCGCTGGCCGTGCCCGATCAAACGCCGCTGGTCGCGGCGGACGCGGGACTTGAAGAACGTGTCCTGGTGTAATAACAAGTAGATCCATTCTTCGCTTCTGGGCGGCGGTCAAGCGTTCCTGACCGTCGTCCTTTTTCAGGCTTTGATACATGAAAACTCAAATTGAAACCAAAGCACGGCAGATATTGGAGGATTACAAGGCCCGGCGTTTTTCGGGTTCCCGGCGGCCCTACCGAACAGGGGTGGAAGCGGCGGGGGTCGAACTGGACGCCGTGAAGTGTTATCTGCGGGGACTGACGATTGCCGAGACTGTGCAATATCTCAAAACCGACTGCGGTGCGAATGTAACGAAGTCTGCAATCGCCCGCTTTTTCCGTGATTTATTTATAAACAACGTCCGTTATTAGACCGCTTATAGCTGTTTTAACGAGCGTTTAAATACCGTTTTCCAGGCACTTTGTGTTAAAATGGGGTATCTGGCGGCGGAGATTTTTTGCGCAGGGGGTTTGGCTCATTTTGTGTTGCAAAAGCTCATTTCTCGCGCGACTCTACAACAGCGATTATACAATGGTTTGTAATTTTTTTAAAAAATTTATAAAAAAAGCTTGAAAAGTTAGGCTCGGCTAATTATGTTGTGCGCAACTAAGAATGAAAACGCCACAACAACTCAGTGCCTCGCTTGAGGATTATTTGGAAGCCATTTATTTGCTTTCGCGTACGGGCAAAGCGGCTCGCAGCAAGAATATTGCCGAGCATTTGCAGGTGGCCCGTCCGTCTGTGACGGCGGCGTTGCGGACACTGGCCGAAAAGGAGTTGATTTTCTATAAACCCTACGGCTATATCACGTTAACGGAAAAAGGGGCGTGGATGGCCGGGCGGATTGTTCGACGGCACGCGGCTCTGGAGGAATTTTTTCGAGACGTGCTGGGTGTTGATGCCGACGCGGCCGAGCGGGCGGCGTGTCTGGCCGAACACGCCATCGGGCCGGAAATTACGCTTCGGTTGACGGGGTATTTAGCGTTTGTGGAAGCGGAAAAGAAATCAGGGCATAATATATCCGATTCTTTTGAGGCTTTTTTTAAGAAACATCAGCAGGACATTAAGGCGTCTTGTCGTCGGCGGGTCGAAAAGATGCATTCACATTTGGCAGATAATTACTGAAACGAAATGAGTTAAAATGAGTGAGGAAAACAAGATACAACCAGTGCCGCTGCTTGAGATGTCGCCCGGCAAGACGGCCAGGGTCGTTTCCATCGACGCCGGACACGATCTGAAGAACCGGCTCTCCTCGCTGGGTGTACTGGCTGGTTCGACGCTACATGTGATACGCAACGAGGGCGCCGGGCAGCTTATCGTGATGATCAAGAACAGCAAGGTCGTGTTGGGACGCGGCGCTTCGAGCAAAATATTTGTTACGCCAACGTAATCCGATTTATACCAAATTTTTTTCTTTATAAAGTTAGCTAGCCCTAACTCCAATGGAATGGCATTTATGATACCACAACATAACGAGATACTGGTCGCCCTGGCGGGCAATCCGAACAGCGGCAAAACCACTGTCTTTAACCTGCTGACCGGCGCCCGGCATCACGTCGGCAACTACCCCGGCGTGACCGTCGAAAAGGTCGAGGGCAAGCGCAACTACAAGGACCACACGATTCGCTTTGTGGATTTGCCGGGGACATACAGTCTGACGGCCTATTCGACCGAGGAACTGGTCGCTCGGCATTTTATTCTCGACGAAAAGCCCGACGTGGTGGTCGATGTACTGGACGCCTCCAACCCGGAGCGGCATTTGTATCTGGCCACGCAGTTGATGGAGATGCGCACGCCGCTGGTGCTGGCGTTTAATATGTCCGACGTCGCCAAAGGACAGGGGCTGGAGTTTGACTTGCAGCAGTTGGAAACGCTGCTGGGGGCGAGGATTGTGCCGATGGTCGCCAGCAAGGGGCAGGGGATGAACGACCTGTTAGAGGCGATTCTCGAAACCGCCGTCAAGCAGGCCGCCGTCGTCCCGATGATCCCTTACGGCCAGGACATCGAGCAGGAGCTTGGCAAGATCGAGCGTCTTTTGGTCGAGGCACACAGCGAACCGGCGGCCCGTTACGGCAGCCGATGGGTCGCGCTTAAGCTGCTGGAAGGCGACGCCCACGTCTGCAGCAAAATCACCTCCCCCGATATTCTTCAGCAGGTGGACGCCTCGCAGGTACACCTCAAAAAAATCCTCGGCGATACCCCGGACGTCCTCATTGCGGATCGTCGTTATGGATTCATCAGCGGCGCCTGTCAGGAGGCCATCCGGCACACCGTTGCAACCCGGCACGACATCAGCGACAAAATCGATCTGGTCTTGACGCACAGCAAGTTCGGCCTCTTGATCTTCGGGGCGCTGATGTATCTGGTGTTCTACCTGACCTTTACCCTCGGCGAGTATCCGATGGGGTGGCTGGAGTCGTTCTTTGACGGCTTGGGCAACGCGGTGATTGCCGTCTGGCCGGGCGAGCACCTGCTCTGGCTGCAATCGCTGCTGGTCGATGGCGTCATTGCCGGCGTCGGCGGGGTGGTCGTCTTTTTGCCCAATATCCTGCTGCTGTTTCTGGGCATTGCGTTTCTCGAAGACACCGGCTATATGGCCCGCGCCGCCTTTATTATGGATCGCATCATGCACCGCATCGGCCTGCACGGCAAGAGCTTTATCCCGATGCTCATCGGCTTCGGCTGCTCGATCCCGGCGATTATGGCCACACGCATTCTCGAAAATCGGCGCAACCGGCTGGCGACGATGCTGGTCATTCCCTTGATGAGCTGCGGGGCGCGCATCCCGATCTACGCCCTGCTGATTCCGGCGTTTTTTCCCGCCCATTGGCGCGGGCCGGTGATGTGGCTGATCTACGTCATCGGCATTGTCGCGGCCATCGTCTGCATCAATCTGCTGCGCAAAACCATCCTGAAGGGCGAGTCCGTCCCGTTCGTGATGGAACTGCCCCCATACCGGATGCCAACGTGGAAGGGGCTGATGATTCACATGTGGGATCGCGGCTGGATGTACCTCAAGAAGGCCGGCACCATCATCCTGGGCCTGTCCATCGTTCTGTGGTTCTTGATGAGCTACCCGGCCCTGCCTGACGACCGGCTGGTACTGCTGGCCGAAGAAGAGCAGCACGCCGCGAGCCTGCAGCACTCCGCTGCCGGCCGCATCGGCAAGGCGATGGAGCCGGTCATCCGGCCGATGGGCTTTGACTGGAAAATCGGCACCGCCCTGATCGGCGCGACCATGGCCAAAGAGGTCTTCGTCACGCAGTTGAGCATCGTCTATTCCCTCGGCGATGAGGATGAGGACGAAGAGACGCTGACGCTGCTCAGAGAACACCTGCGGGCGGACTATTCGCCGCTGCAGGGCTTCTGCATCATGCTGTTTTGCCTCTTGAGCACGCCCTGCATCGCGACGGTGGCCATCACCCGCAAGGAATCCGGCAAATGGAAGTGGGCATTGTTCCAGTTCTTCGGCCTGACGGCGATGGCCTATCTGGTTACGACATTGGTCTTCCAAATCGGCTCACTGATACAGGGCTTGATGTAGAAGACAGACAGAGGATAGAGGTTAGAAGTCAGAAGATAAATATCATTCCCGCGCAGTCGGGAATCCAGCAACTACGAACTAAGAACTACGAACTAAGAACTTAGAAAGGACTATGTATGAACAGTTGGTTGAGACTTTGTTTAGGCATCGTGATAGTGTTCTGTGCGGCGATGGTGTCCGCCGATGATTCATTGACCGGCGGGTTGTGGGGACTAAACGATGCACTGGAGCCGTCCGGCATTGAGGTTGGCGTCAGTGCGACCGGCATTTACCAGCAGAATGTTCGCGGCGGGTTGGGGACGCAGCGAAGCCGGGGACGGTTGACCGGCAGCTATGACCTTGAAATGACCGCCGATCTGGAGCGGCTGTTCGGCTGGGAAGGGGCCGAAGTCTATATGCTGGCCGAGGGCGCATGGGGACGCCGGGATGTCGATGCGACCTCGGTCGGCAGTCTGTTCGGCGTCAACGCCGATTTTCAGCCGCGCAGCGCCCTGTGGATCAGTGAGTTGTGGTTTCAGCAGTCGTTTCTGGACGATACGCTGCGGATTCGCATCGGCAAGCTCGACCTGACCGGCGGGTTTGAGCATCGCGGCTGCCCGGTGTCGTTTGACTGCAATGCCTACGCCAACGACGAGAACTGCCAATTTCTCAACGACGCCCTGGTCAACAACCCGACGATTCCGTTTCCGGAATACGGCTTGGGGGCGATTGTGTTCTGGAATCCGATTGCCGACTGGTATCTGTCTGTCGGGGCCGCCGATGCGCAGGCTCAGATGCGGCAGACGGGCTTTAACACCGCGTTTCATGACGAAGACTATTTTATTTATCTGGCCGAGACGGGCATCACGCCGAAACTGGCCTCGGCCAACGGCCCGCTGCAAGGGGCCTATCGCGTCGGGATGTGGTACAGCCCCGAACCCCGCGCCAACAACCAAGCCGCCGATGAGGGCAAGGCCTGGCGGGATGATACCGGCTTTTATCTGAGCGTTGACCAGCTTGCAGCCAAAGAAAACAACGACCCGGATGATACGCAGGGTTTGGGCGTCTTCTTTCGTTACGGCGCTGCGCACGGCCGCACCAACGACATCACGAACTTTTTCAGCTTCGGCGTTCAGTATCAAGGGCTGTTTGACGGCCGCGACGACGACGTGCTGGGCATCGGCTATGCCCACGGCCGCCTGACGCGCCGCGCGTCCGATGTTTTTCCCGACCGCTACGAAAGCGCCCTTGAGACCTATTACAACGCCCACATCACCCCTTGGCTGCATTTGACGCCGTCGGTACAGTATGTCGCCAACCCCGGCGCAAGCCGCGACGCCAAAGACGCCGTCATTCTCGGCCTGCGGGCGATGATGACCTTTTAATCCATAATAGTGTTGACTTTGGGTTGTCTCGATGACATACTTAAACCCTGTGTTCAGGGTACCCCGAAAGGCTGCGAATGCCTTTTACTTAATTTTATTTGGAGACAAGTATGAAAACGCGATTGATTGTGACCGTTTTGATGGCCGTGGCCGGTGTTTTAAGCTGCTATGTGAACGCCGCCGACAGTACCGACAGTGCCGAGAAGGTTGTGGAAGAAAAGTGGATCGTTCTTTTCGATGGGTCCAATCTCGATGCCTGGCGCGGCTCATCGCCCCAGAGGCCGGTGGGGTCCAAGTGGTCGATTGTTGACGGCGTCTTGCAGATCGATCCCGCGGCGCAGGGGTCCGGCGGCGATATCCTCACCAAGCAAGAATTTACCGATTTTGATCTGGTGCTGGATTTCAAGCTCACCCAAGGCGCAAACAGCGGCATCAAGTACTATTTCGCCAACGGTCTGGGGCTGGAGTACCAGCTTCTGGATGACGACAAACATCCCGACGCCAAGGGCGGACAAAACGGCAACCGTACGCTGGCCTCGCTCTACGATCTGATTGCCGTCCGGCCCGGCAAGCCCGTCAACCCGATCGGCCAATGGAACACCGCCAGAATTGTCGCCAAAGACAATAATATCCAGCACTGGCTCAACGGCACACTCGTGCTGGAGTACCAGCGCGGCTCGGATTCTTACAATCAACTGGTCGCCGTCAGCAAGTACAAGAACGATAGAAATTTCGGAATGGCGCCCAAAGGCCCCATCCTCCTGCAGGACCACGGCGACAAGGTCTTCTTCCGCAACATCCGCATCCGACCGCTGTAAGAGGACTTTAGACGCCAGGGGACAAGTGGTATATATGCTTCACGGTTGCTGTGATTTTCAAATACAGGATTTCTCAGCCGGGAGCAGTTAACGCCCTTGATCTCTTCTAAAACATGCCCAGTACAGGCAGCCCGCGAAAACGGCCCACGCACCTAAAACAACGGGGCCGATCCACCCTTATGGCAGGGATATTCTACCCTGTCATGCTGGTGTCTTAAAGCGTTAAATCTAATATATTTATGTTTTTCCAAAGAGAGTTTGTAACCCACTTTATTGGAGAAGAGCCAGAAAAATAATAAAAATTTCTTGACAACGCTGTTTTGTTTATGATGTTTTTTGATAATTAAATACTATTTGTGTCGTTTCACGACAAGACGTTTCGTTCGAAATCCAGCAGATTTCTACACCAAGAAACGTCGAGGTAAAACGGTACCCCCTTGTATCGATAAAGATACAGGGGGTACTGCTTCCGTACTCTTGGTGGGCTTCTGCTGGAGCCTCGAACGATTGCGGGCGGCAGTATCCCCTGTATCTTTTTGTGTTTCTGCCGACCCCGAATATCCCTTTAGGCTCCTTCTGCCGCGATTTTGCGGCGTCGGGCCGGCGACTGTCCAAAACCGGCCCGACTTTTTACAAAAGATGGACAAAAAGTGTAAATTTTCAGAAAGGAGGCAGTTTATGCTTGACAATACAGGATAAGACGAAGTAGAATTCTAATATTCGTCAGTAAGGAGTCTCGCTAACGGTGCAGATGCGCTGGCCGTATGTGCAAAAGGAGGCTTAAGAAGAAGCGACTATTGATGAAGGGAGACAGTTGTGAAAAAAGGCAAATCATTAAGTATTTTGGCGATTGTACTTTGTTTTTCATTGGTAAGCCTCGCAGATTATTACGGGACGGATTGGCGGCCGGGGGACGACGAGCCGATGCAGCTTATGGGCGTCGAAGATATTGGTCAGAGCATGTCCTTTAGCGGCCTTTCCTCGTTGACTTCGCTGCCGTTTAGTTCCTATGTGTGGACCAGTTATGAGCTTGTTTTTTTCAGTTATGAAGATGGCACTGAACTGGAACTTTATGATTCAAACGGCAATCCGGTATCGCTTACGCCCAATGTTCTCAACAAAGGTCAGCACACCGTAGTCAGTGCAGTCAACGGCGTTTATCTGGTTGCCGGTTCCAATAAATTTGCTGTCTTAACAGGCGATGCTGTTGCACATGGTGTCTGCGGTTATTATGCGATGGATGCGGAAGGAATGGGCGTCAGCACGGAATTCTATACGTATGTACCGCGAATAGCACATAATAATAGTGAACGGTTTATTGTTTTTGCGCATCAGGACAATACAACGATAACAGTTCGGCGGGATCTGTCCAATGGCAGCTATCAACACTTGGCGTCTTTTTCATTGAACAAAGGACAGCATTGGGCGCGTTCCGATTTGGCATCCGAATATCTTCATATTACTGCGAACAAAGGTGTTTCTGTACTGACCTGTTATGACCAATCCTATTTTGTGCCTTGCTCCGGTGGACAGTGGAGCGGCACGGAATTTTTTACCTACGTCAGTAATATCCCTTCTGACCCTAATATCCAAAGCTGGCCTGAAGACCTAACAGTTTTTGCTTACGACGACAACACCAACGTGCTGATCAAGGACAGCATCACACATGATACGATTTGGGAGGATACCCTTGACAGCGGACGGGCATATCCCGAGCAGTATCCCAATGGAGCAGACAAATACATAACAATCATAACAGATAAACCTGTTACAGTTGCTGTTCAGCCCTGGGTATCAATAACGACCGAATATTCTCAGGGTGTTTTTGTCGCTGACCGAACCGGACGCGCTATCGGAACGGAATTCATCGGGACAACTCTATCCGGCGGATATCTGAACATTCTTGCTTATTCTGATGATACCGAGGTGCAGGTTTATAATTCAGAGACCGGCCTTTGGGTGGCCAGTTACAATCTTGATGAAGGGCAGTTGGTAAATGCTAATCCGGGCAATGGCTTGTGGAAGATCGTCAGCGATAAGGATGTCAGTGTTTATTCGGGATGTAGCACCCATACAGCAAATTTTGCGCCGCTGAAGTTCAATAAGTATCCGATACGTTTGACAAAAACCAGCGATGCCGAGGGTTGTCTCGGTGTGGGGGACACAATTACCTATACCATTGAATGGGAAAACCCGACCGATCAGACATTTTACGATGCCTTTCTCCTCGACTGGCTTCCGGAGGGCGTTACCTATCCGCAGAGTGGCTACACCATTGAATTCGGCGACCCGAATGACCCGGAGGCGGCGCCGTTTACCCTCATCCCGCCGGATCCGGGGTACGATGCGGGGACGCATTCGTATGCCTGGCCGCTGGATGATATCGCCCCGTATGCTTCCGGCTATGTGCAGTTGACGGTGGTGGTCAATGATAAGGCCATGCCGGGCGGCCTCCTGCGTAACGTGGCCGAGTTATACGCAACCTTCCCGGACCCGAACGGACTGCCTGTAACCGAGGTTTTGGCCAAAGCGACCACAGATGCAAACGTCTGCTGTTATGCGGGAATAACGGAGATTCTTTACGTTGACCGCTCCGCCGTCAACGGCAATAAAACCGGGCTGAACTGGCAAAATGCATTTCTTGATCTTCGGGATGCGCTCGACTACGCATGGTCTTCGATGTGTGCAGAGGTGCATTCCATTTACGTCGCACAGGGGACGTTCCGCCCTGGCGACTACGAAGCAGACACCTTCGCATTGCCCGACGGCGTTTCCGTCTATGGCGGCTTCCCCACCGGCGGCAGCCCCTTCGAACACCGCAACCCAAAACGCTACGAAACCATCCTCTCTGGCCGTATTGACGACACCACCCGAAACGACACCGTCGTCACAATGGGACAAGAGACGTTGCTGGATGGATTCACGGTAACGAAATCTGCTGTTTCCGGTTATGCTATCTACGGTTCTGGGGTTAATTTTACTATTGAAAACTGCACGATTATTGATAATGAAGGTTATGGGATTCGGGCTGTCAACAGTAATGTGATCTTAAAATGGTGTACCATTCGAAACAATGATTTGGATGGCATTTACCATGAAGGCGAAGACTTTGATCTGTTCGTTGAAAACTGCTGGATAAGACAGAGCGGGCGATATGGTATCCGCTGCATCAATTCAACTCCGATTGTCAGAAACAGCATCATCTCTGAAAGCGACCTTGCACGCGAAGGCCGTGAAGGGATTCGTATGATTAACTCGACTACCTCGCCGATTCTGTACAACAATACCATTGCCCATAACAAAGCAACCGGAATATTTTATTTCAACAGTCGAGACCCCAATGATCCGATTATGCCCGATGTGCAGAACTGCATCCTCTGGTACAACAATAATGACGGCGATCAGTTTTCTGGTTTCGGCAAAGAGCACTTTCGCCATAGCTGTATCTACGACCCCAACGACCCGACCGGCGAAAGTGTGAGTTTCGATCTCAATTACAATTTCAGCACAAACCCCCGTCTTGCTTATATCGACCCCAACAATGTCCGTATTCGCTTTGATTCGCCATGCCGGGATATGGGGAATCCATACTTGAACTATGACGACCAGTTGGACATGGACAGCAAGGACAGGGTTTATGGCATGTATGTTGACATCGGCGCGTACGAGGTCGTCTGCGGAGATGTTTCTAATGCGATGGACTGGAACGCTGACGGCTTAGTCAATCTGTACGAGTTCAACCAGTTCTCCCGTGCATGGTTGTCGCATGATCCCAACGACCCGGCACTAACAGACCCCAACCATGTTGATTACTACTACCTTACCGACCCGAACAGTCCGGGCTATGTAACGCCTTCCAGCATAGCGGCATGGTATCCGCACGGTCACGCGATTAACTATGTTGCCACGGGAACCAGTCAGTACCGGATTGACCTTGCCGATTTGGTTTTCTTCCTTGACAATGCGCCGTGGCTGTGGAAAGCCTGCTGGGTTGACTTGGAAGAAATGCAGATGCAGCAGATGATGGGCGGCGACGAAGAACTCATGATGTTCGCACAGACAGAAACTGTTGAAGAAGTTCTGATAATCCAGGATAAGTCTGTCCAAGAGCAGCTTCTTGATTTAGCAACGGCCGTCATATTTTTGGAGCAACTCTGGCTGGAAGAACCGTATATCCGGCAGGAAATCAATGCTGAGGACTGGCAGCGTTTTATGGAAGCAGTCTATGGGAATCTCCTTGAGTTGCAAAGCGGAACTGTCCAGATCGAATAAATGCTTGACTTTACTGTCCAAAAAGTGTATAATATTCTTGCTGTGTGCGGGACTTCCCCGCACACAGCATAACCTTAATAAGAATGGAGAACTGATGATGAAAAGTATAACATTGTGCCTTTTGTTTTCGTTTTACCTCTCAACAGCATTAGCTGGTTACAGCGACGGTTTCATTACGGAGGGAGAGTATGAATTTGGAGTTACCTGGCGATCTTATAACCCGCCTCTGGTTGTAGATGGGGGGGGGGCTGATATTATTGAAGTTAGAGACAGCGGTCGTCTGATTGTGAAATCCACTTCAAACCCTTTATCTCTGTATACTTTCGGCGGCGTGTATGACATCTATCTTTTTAATAATAGCCAACTGCTTTACTTGGATGGCGTAACCGAATTAATCAATGTAGGTAGCAATGCAACGGCAATTCTCAAAGGCGGAAGCATCAACTGGATTAAAAGTATGCAACAGCCGATCGGTTGGGGACCCGATGGCCAGCCGATCGGACATATTAACCTTTATGCATTGCCGGGCTGGTCCTATATATCAAACAATCCGCTGATTGGGATTGAAGGTCAGTGGTGGGATGGTTCGCCGTTTCGGATCCAATTTATCAATCACGCCAACTACCCCCCAGTCTGGCAGAACATCAATGTGATCATCCCCGAACCGGCAACACTGATGCTACTCGGCTTGGGCGGTCTCCTGATGCGACGAATCGGGAGGATGCGAGCAATCCATTCTTGAACTATGACGACCAATTGGACATGCACGCCAACAGCAGGGTTTATGGGACATCGGCGCTTATGAGGTCGTCTGCGGAGATGTTTCTAATGCGCTGGATTGGAACGCTGACGGTTTAGTCAATCTGTACGAGTTCAACCTGTTTTCCCGTGCATGGCTGTCGCATGACCCCAATGATCCGGCGTGGATAGCCGATCCCAACTTGGCCGACCCGAATTTGGTCGAGGCATGGAACCCAATGTGCAATTTGGCCGACACGGGCGACAGCCAATACACAATCGACTTGGCGGATTTGATAGTCTTTCTGGATGCGCCGTGGCTCTGGAAAGCCTGTTGGGTTGACTTAGAAGAAATGCAGATGCAGCAAATGTTGCCCGGCGGCGAGATGATGCTTATGGGCGAAGGCGAATCTATGTTGTCTTCTGCGATGGTGACTTCTGAACCTATTGTTCAGGAAAAATCCGCTTTAGAACAAATCCTCGACTTGGCGACCGCTATCGTATTCCTTGAACAACTCTGGTTCGAAGAACCCGATATTCAACAGGAAATCAATGCTGATGACTGGCAGCGATTTATGGATGCGGTCTATCAAAATCTGCTCGAATTGCAGACGAAATGTGTCCAGATAAAATAAACTTGACTTAATGCAACCAAAATTGTATAATAGAAAAAAAAGATTGGAGTGTGTACAATGATGAAAAGAATCATTCTGTTTCTGTTGTTCACCTGTTGTGTCCCCGTCGTCGTTGCGGATTACGACAGGCTTATCGGCCCCGGCGAGTATGAGTACTTCCTTGAATGGCCAAGCGGGGTCCTTGTAGTTAATGGAGGCGGGGCGGAATGGATTGAAGTACGAAATTCCGCTCATGTTGAAATATGGTCAACAAGCCCTTTAGGGTACAATAGTGGCATATGGGATATTGTTCTGACCAAAACCAGCCGTTTAGATTATTACGGCGGAGAAACCCAAGAACTTACAATAGGTCAAAATGCCGTAGCTTACCTCCACAGCGGGCGCATTGATTATATCACCAGCATGCAATTTACATCTACCACAGGTGCTGGCCCGCATATTGATCTGTATGCTCAGCCCGGCTGGTCGTGGCTTGATGACGACTGGATGAAAGGTATTGAGGGTAAATGGATGGATGGCTCATCTTTTACAATCAAGTTTATCAACCATCCCAATTTCGACCCCGTCTATACCAACATCAACGTCATCATCCCCGAACCGGCAACACTGATGCTACTCGGCTTGGGCGGCCTGCTGATACGGCGGAAAAAGTAAAACGTGTAATCAAGGGCTTCCGCCTCCAAAAAGCGGAAGCCTTTTTTATCGTATCGCACAACTGACTTTTGTTTGACATCCACCTAACTTTACGCTATAATACCCACCCGTGGCACGGCCATCCTGGCCGTGTCCCGCAGCATGGGCATCTTGCCCATGAGTTCTTTCTCATTGCCAATGTCCCGCAGGAGCAAAAAATGAAAAAAAGACTCCGACATTCCGAGTTCTGTGTTCTGCCTCCTGCCTTTTCCCAATCAGTGTTAATCAGTGTAAATCCGTGTCTAAAAAAAGCAAATTTCGACCTTCTGACTCCTGTCTCCTGACTTCTGACTCCTGAAAAATGAACAAACAAACCCAATTTCCTCTTTTGCAAAAACCATAAGATCATATTCCAAAACTGTTTACTGATAACTGCTTACTGTTAACTGAATAAAAACAAACCCAATTCAAAGCCAAAATGGTGCACCTGAAAATGCCTCTTGTAGAATCGTCTGGGTCATAGTATAATGCTGACTTCTGATTGATTAAGAAATTCTAATACTTTTTGAGTGCTGCGAATGCTGGTCATTATTGATTACGGGGCAGGGAATATCCGGAGTGTTGTCAACGCCTTCCGGTTTATCGGCGCCGATATAACTGTAAGCGGTGACGCGGCGGACTTTCCGCGCGCCAAGGGGCTGATCCTGCCGGGGGTCGGGGCCAGCGGGTATGCGATGAAGCAGCTTGCGCCCATCGCCGGTGCAATCCGCCGGCAGGTGCAGGCGGGCACGCCGCTGCTGGGGATTTGCCTGGGGTTTCAGCTATTGTTTGACGAAAGCCACGAGATGGGCATTATCAAGTGCCTGGGCCTGATCGGCGGGGCGGTCATTCCGATTCCGCCGGGCCGGACGATCCCGCACATGGGCTGGAATTACGTCGCCGCCCCCGCCGGGATGCGGCTGATGCAGGGGCTGACCCCCGGACGGCATTTCGCGTTTGTCCATTCCTATTATGCCGACGTGAGCGAGCCGACGGCCACCGTCGCAACCGTCGAATATGAGGGCCTGACGATGGCGGCGGCCATTGAAAAGGACAATATCTTCGGCTGCCAGTTCCACCCCGAAAAAAGCGGCGACGATGGCCTCCAGATGCTCCGAAATTTCGTAACAATTTGTGATGAGGGTCGTGTATGCTGACCAAACGCATCATTCCGTGTCTGGATGTCAAAGACAACCGCGTCGTCAAGGGCGTCAACTTCCTGAACCTGCGGGATGCGGGCGATCCGGTCGAGCTGGGCGCCCGCTACAGCGACGAGGGGGCGGACGAACTGGTCTTTCTCGATATCACCGCGACGATTCGGTCGAAAAAGACGATTGTCGAGATCGTCGAGCGCGTGGCCGAGCGGGTGTTTATCCCGTTCACCGTCGGCGGCGGCATCACGACCGCCGATCAGATCGGGCTGCTGTTGCGCAGCGGGGCCGACAAGTGCTCGGTCAACACCGCCGCCGTGCAAAACCCCGATCTCATCCGCGAATCAGCCGAGCGGTTCGGCAATCAATGCGTCGTGCTGGCCATCGACGCCCGCCGCGCGCCGGACAAGCCGAACAAGTGGATCGTGACCGTCAAGGCCGGCTCGGAGCCGACGGACATTGACGCCGTCGAATGGGCCGAGCGGGCGCAAAAGCTGGGGGCGGGCGAAATCCTCCTGACCAGTATGGACGCCGACGGCACACAGGCCGGCTACGACATCGCCCTGACGCGGGCGGTGGCCGAGGCCGTCGATATCCCCGTCATCGCCTCCGGCGGGGCCGGCACGCTGGACTCGCTCCTGCACGTTCTGCAGGAAGGCAAGGCCTCCGCCGTCCTGGCCGCCTCGATCTTCCACTACGGAACCTACACCATCGCCCAGACCAAAGATTTCCTTCGGCAGCACGGCATCCCGATCCGCCCGTAGCGTCGAAATCTGAAAAAGGATATACCCGGAAGGGTGGTTTATCGCGTGATGACGCACTGGTCGGTCAGGACGCGGCCGGTCAGATAGTCGGTGAACTGCACACGGAGAGTGAACTCTTTATCGCCGTCGGCCAACACGCTGTCCAGCGGAAAGGTCAATCGGTAGTACGCCGTCGTCAGTCCTCTGCCCCACATCCGGCTCAACTCGTCGGCGCTGACGTCCCACACCCCCAGCCGGGCCTCGGCGGGGGGGGCGCTCAACCGCCACAACTCCACGTGCACCGCGCCCGGCGCTTTGACCATATCCTGCATCGCGTCCCGCACCTCAACATAAACAACCAGTTCGTCCGGCGCGCTGTTGTTGGTTTTTTCATAGAAGCCGGTAAGACGCCCAATACGAACCGATTCGGGAACGCTCAACCCCGCAAGCCGCGCGTCGGCGTCAATCGTCGCCAGCGTCTTGACCTGTTGAGTCAGCGCCGCATTTTCCCGCTCAAGACGCTCGTTTTGGAGTTTTAGTTCAGTCCGTTCCTCGCTGAGCGTTTTGATCTGCTCCCACAGCGACGTTTGCACATCTAAATCGCTGCGGCAGCCCGCCATCCCCGCCGCCAGTACCGCGATAAGCATCCATCGTTTCATAACCGCGTCTTTCCGTGCCGTGAGTGTGCAGGTTACGGGGTATCCTCTTCGTTGTCGGCCTTGGGCTTGCTGACGTGCGGGGCTTTCTGCAGTACCTTGTCGGCCAGGCCGTACTTGACCGATTCGTCCGCTTCCAGCCACAGGTTGCGGTCGCAGTCCTTTTCGATCACGGCCGCGTCTTTGCCCGTATGGTGCGACAGGATGCCGTACAGCCGGCTCCGCAGCCGCAGGATTTCATTGGCTTCGATCTCGATATCCGTCGCCGGTCCGGTCATCTGACCGCTCAGCAATGGCTGATGCAGCAGGACGCGGCTGTAGGGCAGCATATACCGCTTACCCGCCTTGCCGCCGGCAAACAGCACCGCGCCCATGCTGGCTGCCTGCCCGACGCAGTACGTGGCCACGTCGCACCGCAAAAACTGCATTGTATCGTAAATCGCCAGCCCGGAGGTAATGACGCCGCCGGGCGAATTGATATAAAAGTGAATATCCGCCTCGCTGTCTTCGTTGCTCAAAAACAGCATCTGCGCGATGATGAGATTGGAGACATCGTCGTCCACACCGCCGCCCAGAAAGATAATACGGTCTTTGAGAAGTCGCGAGTAAATATCGTACGCCCGTTCCCCGCGGCCGCTTTTTTCAATAACAATCGGTACGAGAGTGTTGTTGGTCAATGCCATAAGAACCCCTGTGCTTATTTTTTATCTTTCGCTTTGGTTTTATCCGCTTCGCTCGGCTCCTGGAGCACGTCGTCGATCAGGCCGTAGGCCTTGGCCTCTTCGGCGGTCATATACTTGTCGCGTTCGGTCTCCGACGTCAACTGCTCCGGCGTCAGACCGGTGTGGCGGGCCAGAATCTCATTGATGGTCTTCTTGGCCCGGAGGATTTCTTCGGCCTGAATGCGGATGTCCTCGGCCTGACCCGTCACGCCGCCCCACGGCTGATGCAGCATAATCTTGGCGTGCGGCAGGGCCTGCCGACGGCCCTTGGTCCCGGCCGCCAAAATCACCGCCGCCCCCGACTGCGCCCGTCCGATGCAGTACGTCGCCACCGGCGAGCCGATAAACCGTATCGTGTCATAAATGGCCATCGTGTCATCGACGCTGCCGCCCGGCGAATTGATGTACAGGCTGATCTCGACGCCGCGTTTGAGGTTGTCCAGATACAGCAGCTTCATAATCACTTCGGTCGCCATGCGATACGAAATCTCGCCGATCATAAACACAATACGATTTTCCAGCAGCAGATCGTCCAGTGTCATCTCGCGGGTGCGCTGGTAGGGCGTCTGCATGCGCGCTTCAAGGGACGCATGGTCATTGATCAGTCCGGTATTCAAAGGCTGATAGTGCATTCGTTATTCCTTACTCATTGATTCACAGGTTATGCTTCATGTTACCGGACGCAGCGACAACAGGTCCGTCCGATGCATCCTTATCGACGCTTCGGGGGTCTTTATTTACCCTAATATCCGCTCTTTTTCAACAGGATTTGTTATTTACGCGCCGCCGCCGACTGTAAACCCTTTGGAAAAGCCGCCCGTACTGGAGGGCGTGCCGGCTATGCGGGCCAAGTAGGCCTGGCCGAGCGTCTTGATGTGGTCATCGACGTTGCTAAAGTAGTTGTAGTGGGCCTGTTCCTCGTTGATGATGCCCTCAAAAAGCTTAAAGCTGACGCTGTCGCCGTTTTCGCGGCAGACATTCAGAAACTGGTTGTAGGTGAAGACCGTGTCGTCTTCGAGGGCACTGTCAAACGGAAAAATCGCTTCAATCTTCTGGCCGCGATTGACCTTGTCGGCCAGGTCTGTGGTCGGCTCGCCGCCCAATTCCTTGATCCGCTCGGCAAACATCTCTGCATGCCGCATCTCGTCGATAGCGATCAGCTTGATATTGGCCGCCAACTCGCCATAGTCCCGGTCGTCCAGATTATAGTGTTGGTTCATATACTGACTGATCGCCTGCAGTTCCATCGAACGCGCCTTGTTCAGCGCCGCGACGACATTTTGCCGTGCGGCCTCTTTATCTATCTTTGCCATGTTTCTTGTCTCCTGTTGTCTTGATTTTAGGTTTCAATTCGATTACGAAACGATTGATCTGATTGTACCCCAATTAAACCAGATTACCATAAGATTATTGCCAATTCCATAATCGTCCATCGTCAATAAAAACGCCCCGCCCGCAGTTAACGGCCAGGGCGTATCTTGTGTCATTTGCGGTTGTTAACGTCCAACCGCCTTGGCCACGCCCGCCCCGTAAGCCGGGTCGGCTTTGGTAAAGTGGTTGATCATCTTTTCCTGAATCTCTTTGGGTACTTTTTTCAGACTGCCGGCGATGTTCTCGCACAGGTGCTTCTGCTGCTGGGGCGTCATCAGCCGGAACAGGTTGCCCGGCTGGATATAGTCATCATCGACGCCGCGTTTCTGCTCGTACCAGTCGGCGTTGCCGGTGATCCTGAGCGGAGGTTCGCGGAACGACGGGGCTTCTTTGGGGCCGCCGAAGCTGTTGGGTTCATAGATGACCGAGGAGCCGCCGTTGTCATCGAAGCGCATCGCGCCGTCGCGCTGGTAATTGTGCATGGGGCATTTGGGAGCATTGACAGGCAAGCGTTCGAAATTGACGCCGAGACGATAGCGCTGCGCATCGGCATAGGACACGACGCGGGCCTGAAGCATTTTGTCGGGCGAGAAAGAGATGCCCGGAACGGCGTTGCCCGGCGAGAAAGCGGCCTGCTCGATCTGAGCGAAATAATTGTCGGGGTTGCGGTTCAGTTCCAGGACACCCACCTCATGCAGCGGATAGTCGCCGTGCGGCCAGACCTTGGTCAGATCGAACGGATTCCAGCGGTAGGTTTCGGCCTCTTTTTCGGGCATAATCTGCACTGAGAGGGTCCACTTTGGGAAGTCGCCCTTTTTGATGGCCTCGAACAATTGCTTGGTGTGGTAGTCGGGGTCGCAGCCGGCCAGACGGTCGGCTTCTTCCACAGGCAAGCACTTGATGCCCTGCTGCGTTTTGAAGTGGAATTTGACCCAGAAGCGTTCGTTTTTGGCGTTGATGAAGCTGTAGGTATGGCTGCCGTAGCCGTTCATATAGGGGATGCCGGCGGGGATGCCGCGATCGGAAAACAGAATGGTCACCTGGTGGAGCGCTTCGGGAACCTGCGACCAGAAGTCCCACTGCATGGTATCGTTCTTGGCGTTGGTTTGTGGGTCGCGTTTTTGAGTGTGGATGAAGTCGGGGAACTTGATGGCGTCGCGAATGAAAAATGTCGGCGTGTTGTTGCCGACCAAGTCCCAGTTGCCTTCTTCGGTGTAGAACTTGAGGGCAAAGCCGCGGACATCACGGACGGTGTCGGCGGAGCCTTTTTCGCCTGCAACGGTGGAGAAGCGGCCTAACATTTCAGTTTTTTTGCCGACTTTTGAGAATATCTTCGCCTTGGTGTATTGCGTGATGTCATGGGTAACAGTAAACGTGCCGAAGGCCCCGGCGGCCTTGGCGTGGACGACGCGCTCGGGGATGCGCTCTCGGTTAAAATGCGCCAGCTTTTCCAGCAGGTAGTGATCCTGCAAGAGTGTCGGGCCGCGCTGGCCGGCGGTCAGCGAGGTCTGATTGTCCGGCACGGGAATTCCGGCCGCCGTGGTCAATGTCTTGGGCTTGTCCATAATCTCATCTCCTGTTTCAAAAAAGTTCATTGAACGGTTTGACTGCACTTATCACACACGCCCTCAAGCGTCACTTTGACGCTCGAGACGGCGTATTTTTCAGTAATCGACTCCGGCGGCTGGAGTGCGTCGAATCGCGTATCGTGGAAATCAATGATCACATTGCAGCGGCGACAGCGAAAATGATGATGCGGTTCGGTAATCGGGTCATACCGCCGGGCCGGGCCGCACCCTTCGACGAGGGTGGCCAAGCCGATCTCCGTAAACTTGGTCAGCGTGCGATAGACCGTATCCATCGAAATATCGGGAAAGGAGGCTCGCACCAGATTGAAAATATCCTCAGCGCGGGGGTGGTCGTCGCAGGCAATCAGGGCTTTATAAATCGCGACACGCTGCGGCGTCAGACTCAGCCGACGGCTCTTACAAACCTGGCGAAAACAGTCGAGTTTTTCCTGCCCACTGATTCTCATACGGCTGTGTCCAAAATTAATAGAAATTACCATATAAGAACAGTTCTTATCTGTCAAGAAGAAAATGTCTGTTTCAACAAAAAAGCCGCCGGGATGAATCCCGACGGCTTTGGCATTATCAAGTGTGTCTCCGAATGTGCCTTATTTTTTTCGGCGCAGCAGGGCCAGCAAGCCTGTGCCCAGTATGGTCAATGTCGCCGGTTCCGGAATATACACCGCGATTTGCGGAGACATGTCCGCATAGGCACCGGTTGCACCTTCTGATGAGACGATATTGACATCCATATCCCAGTTGGGCATGTGAAGATTGAACGTGATCCAATCGTAGTTTTTGCTCAGGGCCGTCTCAAGTTGTTCGGTGATATCGAAGGTCTGCCAGCCTGTCTGGGTCAGATTCTCTCCGACTTTGGAGCCGCCTGTGCCTTGTGCGTAGGTAATCGTGCCGGTTCCGTTACTATCGACAAAACGGACATAGGACCGGTCGATGTTGCTGCCGCTGATGACATAAAAATTCAGCAAGGCGGTCAAGTCCGTTGTGTCCTCGATATGTTTGAAGGGTGCCAGGGAAAATTGCATGACGGGATATTGCTGCAGGGTATCTGCTCCTCCATAATACCAGTAGAGGCCATCCAGAGAGTCTCCGCCGGGTGATACATAGGTATCGATGAAGGACATATTTTTACTGCGTATCGCTACGCCGTCCGAGGCGCCGCTTGTATAGGCGACCCCTGCGTGACTGATGCTCGGTATGGCCAGAACGGCCGCCATCAATGCTGCAAACCACATTTTTTTCATCGTTGTCTCCCTAACAAATTGTTTCGTTTTGTATTGACGCACATTCTCTGCAAATTTGTCTATGAGATCCACGCGGGATTCTGCAACAACCCCCAAGTCGCGGCCGGATGCGCTTGAAACATCCGGAGTGGATGTTCGGCCGAATCCGAAAAAGTACTAAGCGTGAGTATAGCAAAAACACCGATGAAAATCAATATGCAAGGATCAATTATACGAAACGAAAGAGAAAAATTTCCCGTTTCTCGATAGGGCAAAACCATACAGTCGTTACAGGCCGTCGAATCTAACAGCGACCTCCGAGTTATCGGACGCGGCCTTGCGATTGTGTGCAAGTGGGCAGCGGCGAGTAAAGCTAAACTGATATCAACTTGCAATGGAAAGATTGGGGTTTGTTTGACTATTGATTTAATCAAGGTCAAACAAACCTTATCTTGGTCTTACCGCGCTGTGTTGCGGGGTTATTGACGCCGCCCCAACAGAAACTGGAGCTTTTCTTTAATAAACGTTTCTGCTCTTGATGAAACAATAGTGTCAAGGTGCTCACGCTGACGCGAGGTAAAGCATACGGGCTGCTCCGGGCAGATTGAATCGACATTCAACGCGGTCAAAATTGATTCGCACAGCGGTTGGCGGCCCAGATCGGCGGCGGCACTGACCAGCACATACGGCCTATCGCAAGCGGGGCAAAACCGTTGCGGATCGGCCAGTAAGTCGCTTTTCGAAAAGACGTTAAGAACAGCCGCACCCGGCGGCAAGGCAGGGGGATCGCTCGGCGGGCGGGTACAATCCCGCACATTCAGAATCAAATCGCAGTCCCCGGCCGTATCTAATGCCGCCTGCTGCGCCGCCTGCTCAATCGCACCGGCCTGGGCCAGGCGACAATCCAGACCCGCCGTATCTATTATCTCGACCCGCAGCGGCCCGATGCGGCAGGTCGTCGAAACCCAGTCCCGCGTCGTGCCCGCGGCATCCGAGACCAGTGCGGCCGTATCCCCGGCCAGCCAGTTGAGCAAGGTACTTTTGCCGCTGTTCGGCGGCCCGACCAAGGCGACCCTGACCCCGCCAAGGATTCGCCCGGCCAGAAGGCTCCGCTCAAGAATCTCCCGGCATTCATTTTGTAATTCTTTTAAATCAAAAGACTTACAGTCAAGCCATCTCTTCGCCCACGCCGCCAATCCGCCCGATATCTGCCCGTTGAGCAGTTTGACGCCGTCCAGTGTCGCCGCCCGTGTCATTTCCAGTCGGGCCTCGGCCTCAATAAGACTTTCCGTGTCCTCTTTTAGTTGTGCCAGAAGATACTCCTCCGCCCGCTGCGACACCGCCCCCAGCCGCTCACACAGCCGCATGACCCGCTCAGCCAGCAACGGATTGCCGTGGCAGTGAATCACATACCGTCCCGCCCCCTCACACCCCACGACCACGCTGTCAATGACATCCTCTCCGTCGCGCAGGATTCCGTAGGCAGAACGCCCGCAGGCCGGCACTGCCCGGCTGAATATCCGCCCCACAATCGCCTCCGCCCCCGGCCCCGCCACCGCGACACTGGCAATCGCCGCCATCCCCCGGCCCGTCAGCACACACACGGCGGCCGGATAAAGAGCTTGTTCGTCCAAATTTTGTTTTGTTGTGTCTTCCATTTCCCTCAAAATACCCGAAATACCCACTCTTGAAAAGACCCTTTTCTTTCTTGCTTTTATTTGAGTTTTCGCCCTATTCTGTTACAATAATCCCCGATGGACAAGCGTACAGTTTTCTAACGGCCGGGACGAACCCGGCTCAATACAAGGAAAGGGTCTAAGCGTGAAAAAGCATACGGCACGACTATTTATAATGTTGAGTGTATCTTTGGCGGCGGCTGTGTGGGCAGAGACGACCACCGAAACCGACTATATGGCGATCTTGCTGGAAGGCAAAAAGATCGGCCACGCCGAGTACACCCGCACCGTTGAAGGCGCGACGATAACCACGCGCGAACACCTGACGATGACGCTGGGGCGCAGCGGCCAGACCGTCAAGATTGAAACGACTGAAACGCACCTTGAAACCCTCGACGGTAAGCCGATGGGCTTTGAGGTGCTGCAGGATATGAGCGGGATTGTACAAAAGCGCACCGGAAAAGTGGCCGACGGCAAGGTTTCCGTTATCGTTGATGCGATGGGTCAACAGCAGGAGGTGACCGCCGGCTGGCCGAAAGGCGCGCTGCTCAATCAGGGGTTGCGCCTGCTCCAAAAAGAAAAGGGGCTGTCGGAAGGGTTGGCATACGAAGCGGCAATCTTTCGCCCCGATATGATGAGTGCTATCACTGCACAGGTGGCGGTCGGAAAACCCGCGACGGTTGACTTGTTCGGACGTGTCGTCGAGTTGACGGAGGTGCGCGTTACGATGCAGGTTCCCGACCAGCCGATTACGGTCACCAGCTATGTGGACGAGGAATTAACGGCTCACAAAACGCTTGTGCCGATGATGGGGATGACGCTGGAGATGGTGCAGTGCGACAAGGCGTTTGCCCTGCGCGATGACGATGTAGTGGATTTTCTCGACCGCCTCAGCGTCAAAAGTCCGGTAGAACTGACGGACCTTTCCGGCAAGGCCTCCATTCGCTACGAACTGACCGCGACGTGCAACGGCGAGCTGACCATCCCGACAACGCCCAGCCAGACCGTCCAACGCGAGAACGGCCGAGTGATTGTGACCGTTGCGCCGAGCGTACCCAAGACGGATACACTACGGCCCTACGACGGCGAACACCCGGAAGCCCTGGCCGCCCTTAAACCGACGGACTATCTGCAAAGCCATGACGAGAAGGTACAGGAACTTGCCAAAGCCGCCGTCGGCGAGACGACCGAAACCCTCAAGGCCGCCCGTCAAATCGAGTCATTTGTCAAAGGCTACATCACCACCAAGGATCTGTCGGTCGGTTATGCCTCGGCCGCCGAGGTCGCCCGCAGCCGGCAGGGCGATTGCAGCGAACATGCCGTGCTGGTCGCGGCCATGTGCCGGGCGGCGGGCATCCCGGCGCGAGTTGTCTGCGGCCTCGTCTATGCTGATACCTTCGTCGGGCAAAAGAGCGTCTTTGGCGGGCACATGTGGACGGAAGTGTTCGTGGACGGCACCTGGGTCGGCCTGGATGCGACCCGTGCACCGAATGGTTTCGGCGCCGGCCACATCGCGCTGGCCGTCGGCGACGGCAAACCGTCGGATTTCTTCAGCATCGTCAATACGCTGGGCTGCTTTAAAATCGATAAAATAACCGCCTACGCTAAAACCAACAACACAACCGAATGATAACAGGGCTTACCCGTCGTTCCTGTCGGCAAAGCATAAACCCTGAAATCAGTAAGGATACTCCAATGTCCAGCGAAAACTGCAAAGGCCACGAGCGCCATCTCTGTGAATTGCACCGCGACCAACTCCACCCAAAAGACCCCGCCGCTTACGCCCATCTGGTGCGCGACCCCAAATACGTCTGCAAAACTGCGGCCGCGTCGCCGCCGGACAGGCCAGCCTCTACGCCCCGATAATGCTCGGCACGTGGGAAGAATAATCCATTTGGGGGTTGTATAGACCGACCCGATTTGTTACAATGCAGGTTTAATCCGAAATTCAATTTAAGGAGATACACGATGTGTGATAACTGTGGTTGCGGCGAAAAGAGCTTTGAGGCCAAGGTCGCCGAGGTCATCGATTCCATCCGTCCGATGCTTCAGAACGACGGCGGCGATATCGAACTGGTCGGCGTCGATGCCGACAAAACCGTGCGGGTGCGTCTGCAGGGCGCCTGCAAAGGCTGCCCCGGCGCGGCCATGACTCTCAAAATGGGCGTCGAACGACTCCTCAAGCAAAAAATCGCCGACGTCAAAGAAGTGGTTGCGGTCAACTGACGGAATTGAGCGTGATGCATTAGAGGGCCATTATGGCAAAAAAAACCAGGCGATCATCCCTGGTCTCAAACACTTTACGGCGTAAAGGAAAAAAACCGAATGCCGATGCCATGCCTCAGCGTGATTTGCTTCAGACGAATCGCCTCAATGTAAGTAAGATAAAAAGGCGTTATGTCGTTGTTGCATTAATTGGCATTTTTATTTTATCGTTTTTTTTAAATAGCAGCGCCTTGGAGTGGGGACAGACCGGCGATGTTTCATGGTCGCCGGACGCGATTGATGGGAGAATAACGGCGATCTATTTGCCATATATGTACAAACAATGGGCTCATAAGTACCCTCGGGGACAATTCTTTGTGAGTTCTTTTTTTTACAATCCCAAAATTCAGCAGTGGGAAAAAGAACCGGTTACCATTCAGATGCCAGACGGCAGAATCGCCCGAACCCCCTTGAATCAAAAGCGGCTATACGAATTAGCCACCATCTCCAGAAAACTGTCTTTATTTATGTCGATGGGAATTTTGCTGGCGGTTTTCCTGACGGCGCGAAAGTTGTTCGATGACGGTTTGGCCGGATTACTCTCGTGTTTAGTTCTTGCATTGTCCTGCCATTTTGTTTTTTACGGAAAGTCCGCCTGTGTGGATATACCGGCGTTCTTTTGGTTTGCATGGGCGGCGTGTTTTGGTTTGTATGCCATAAAAACCGACCGATTGATATATTATTTGGCAGCGGGGTTTTGTGCGTCGTGGTCCGTATGTACCAAAGAGGGGGTAGCAACTTTTCATATCGGTTTGGCGGCGGCTTTGGCGGTTTTATTGATTCATGCTGAAATGAAGGCGGGGAAACCCTTTAAAAAAGCAATCCTTTCTCTGCTGAATTGGAAAATAATTGCCGGTGTTGTTCTGGCTGCGCTGCTGTTTATAACAATGCAAAATATGTGGAATAGTTTGGACGAATGGCGCTATCGCAGCCAGTTTTGGAAGGGGGTAATTGAGGGTGAATTCAGAAGTCAGGGGGTTCGCTTCATAGGATTGCTGGAAAGAACGTACAGAGGACTGTATAGCGGGTGGGGCGGCCCTTTTATCGTCGTGCTGCTCCCGATCTCTCTGTGTTATTGGCTTTTCAAGTATCGTTGGCAGTTTTGCCTGATGATTTATCCATTGCTTAGTTTTTTCTTTTTAACCGTGCTGGTGATCGGTCAAAATCTGCCGAGATTTATGATGTGCGCCTATGCCGGTATTGCCATCATTATGGGCAAAACACTGGCGGATTGGTATCGATATAAAAAAATTCCTGCAGCGGTACGGGGATTTCTTCCGCTGATTATTTTAGTGCCGTCATTTATTTGCTGTGTCTGCTTTAATGCTGAAATGAAAAATGATACGCGCAAGCGAGCGGAGCAGTGGATGAGAGACAATGCCAAAAGCCAGGCGATTGTCGGCCTCTCGATGACAAGACAATATGCACCTCGCGTTTGGCTGGATGACTTCAGTAGTATTCCGGAATGGGACAGCAAAGGCATTGCTACACTTCAGGGAAAGATCGTTGTCTGGCCGGATTATATTATTGGGTCCAATCAATGGCCCTGCATGTCACAAAATGATGCCGATTTTTTTGGGTCTATGTTCAGGGACGAAACGAACTATGAAAAACAAGCGGAGTTTAGCCGGATTTATTTTCACCAAAGAAACTTTATCTGGAAATACTGTTTGAGATTCTTTGAACTGCATCCCTGGATCAGCCCCAGAATGCTGATCTATAAAAAGACGACACCGCAGGATTAGTTATGTACAACGGCAAAAAACAGTCGTGGTGATGCCCGCCTATAAAGCGGAAAGAACGCTCGAAAAGACCTATCGCGAGGTGATGACGCAGCAGGTGGTGGATTGGGTGATTGTGGTGGACGATGACAGCAGCGACCGAACCGCGGAAATCGACCGGACGTTGCCGGATACGCTGGTTTATTCACACATTCAAAATCGCGGGTACGGCGGCAACCAGAAAAGCTGCTTCTGTGGAACAATTATCACATTGCTGAGATCAGTTGCCCGACCAAATATTTTCCCGAAGCGTCCTCAATTAATTTTTGGCGAAGCTGCACATACGGCATGGGCTGTCTGAGCGACGGTCTTCAGTATCGTTTGGCTCGGCTTGGACTGATTAAGCCCGCTCTGTTCGGCGTTAAGTAAACGTCCAACGCATCTCGGTTCATAATAATAAAAGCCTGTCGGCATTAACCGACAGGCTTTTGAATTCTACGCCAATAGCCGGATTATACTTTAGGATACGTGCCCAGGTACTCGGTCTTGGGCAGCGGGCCGACCAGCGGCAGGGCGTATTCAATAAACGCCTGCGTCATCCCGTTGCCCTCGGCGTTGATGTACTCATCCGGCACGGACTTGGTCTTCTCGGCCACATTCTTCAACTCGGTGCGGAAGTAATCGGCCGCATAGTTGGCCCCCGTACCGAGCCGCTTAATCGCCACCGATCCGTTCAGCTCTTTCATCGACCACTGTACCGCCAGACGGCCGCACTGACGGGCTTCTTTGACGTCCACCTCGGACAGTAACCCCGCAAAGCTCCGCTGCAAATACCCGAACGTATCGGCCCGGATGCGCTTGATTTTCAGCTTGCCCTTGATTTGGGCGGCCAAAAAGTCGGCCAGCGCCCCCGATCCCGAAAGCTGCACATTGCCGTGCGAATCGCGCTCGGCGTTCTCGGAAAGCTTCTCGGCCCACGTCACATGATCGGTATCGCAGATGCCCTCGCTGGCGGCAATAACACACCGGCCATACTTCTTAAAGCATGCCTCCACTTCGGCCAAAAACCGCTCCATCGTCACCGGCCGTTCCGGCACATAAATCAAATGCGGACCATCGTCGTCTCGCTGTTTGGCCAGCGCCGCAGCCCCGGTCAAAAAGCCCGCGTGCCGTCCCATAATAATATCGATCTTGATGCCCGGCAGTGCGCGGTTGTCCAGGTCATCGCCCATCAGGGCACAGGCCACAAACTTGGCCGCCGTGCCGAACCCCGGACAGTGATCGGTCACCAGCAGGTCGTTATCGACCGTCTTGGGGATATGAAACGCCCGCAGCTCATAGCCGCTCTTTTGGGCCATCTGATTGATAATATGGCAGGTATTGGCCGAGTCGTTGCCGCCGATATAGTAAAAGTATCGGATGTCCCGCTTCTTGAATACCGCCAGTACCTTTTCGCAATACGCCGCATCCGGCTTATCCCGGCTCGACCCCAGCGCCGACGATGGCGAGGCCGCCACCCGCTCCAGAATATCGGCCGACAGCGTCTTGAGGTCGATGAAATCTTCCTTGACGATCCCCGCTACCGCATGCACGGCCCCGTACAGATTGGCGATCTCATTATGTTTGCAGGCTTGCTCGATCACGCCCACCAACGAGGCATTGATCGCGCCGGTCGGTCCGCCGGATTGACTGACAATTGCATTGGCCATATAAAAACCTTTCTGTGCAGAGTAACATTACGTTGATTAACCTTATGGGCGCAAAATTATAGCCCCCCGCACGCCAAAATCAAGCACAAACCCGAAAACTCAATACACGTTTTCAAGGTGTGTGACATTTTTTTCTGGCGCATTGTTTTGGGATATGGTATATCTTTGTTTATTAATCACTTATGACAGTTTTAAGACAAGGAAAACCAGATGGAAAATCGCATTACGGGTAAGGATTTGAAAG
>Ga0209723_1002143_pt1 | contig 27623 bp, 30 predicted proteins | sample BiotimSIPDNA_2_FD_185750 | JGI IMG/M metagenome (GOLD analysis project Ga0209723, IMG submission 185750) | Anaerobic biogas reactor microbial communites from Washington, USA - Biogas_R2 time_0 SIP DNA (SPAdes) (version 2) | ecosystem: Engineered > Bioreactor > Anaerobic > Unclassified | place...
CATGCCCCCTTGCGCCGTAGGCGCTTAACCATGCTTAACCCCAGGCTTTAGCCTGGGGGAAGGCATACCCCAAAACTGGTGCCCAGTAGGGGCACTACCGGACGTCTAACAAACAGAACCGCTGTGCTAAATCTCCTTTTCTATCACAAGATCTCGCACATTAACAAAATTATATATGTCCATAACAATAAAACGAGGTGGTAACATGAACATCAAAGTCATCAAAAACGATGCTGAGCTTGATGCCGCTATGGAGCGCCTGGAAGCGCTGGCGTTGGCAAATCCTGAGCCAACCGGCGACGTCGCCGATGAAATTGAGCTGCTTTCACTGGTTATTTCCGACTACGAAAACAAACATTACCCGATTGAAGCCCCAACTCCAGTCGAGGCGATAAAATTTGCCATGGAGCAACATGGCCTCAAGCCTAAGGACATCGCTCACTGCTTTGGCTCGCTCTCGCGCACTTACGAGGTGCTTAATGGCACCAGGGGACTGTCATTGAATATGATCCGCCGCCTGCATCAGCAATATGACATTCCCGCAGACTGCCTGATCGGACAACCGTAAAAGGCGACTGCCGCAGATAGCACAAACCTTACCCCAAAACGCAATCATGACAAAACAAACTGCTGACTTTAACCAGAAACAGGTGAAACGCGATCCCGACATAGCAGCGGCAGAGATCGCTTTGCGGCGAGCTGCGGCAAAGGCCCGGGAGAAAGCCAAGCAAGCATCATCAGGAATCATGGTGTGGAAGGACGGCAAAGTCGTCGAAGAACGCCAATAAAAACTGCCCGCCAGTGACTTTTTCCGCCGCGTTCTCCCCGCCTTTTCCCCAACGGAGCCAACAACTTATGCGCCTTTCACCGTCCCTGCTGCTTGCCCTAGTGCTCTTGTACGCGCCCCTGCTCGCCCTGGGTCAGGAAAACTGCGACGAGGAGGCGACAGCCTACCTGAAGCAGCTCTCGGCTGCCTCGGCCAGCTATGCTCCGCGCTCTGGGCGCACTGCGTTCTTCTCTCGCGCCCAGCTCAAATATGGCCTGGAGCGTTCCGACTACCTGCACCGCTGGGGCGACCGACCCCTGCTCCAGGACACGTCCTTCCAAGACCTGGGTTCCTTCACGGTCAGCGATGGCGTCTATTCCGACATCGGCTTCCTTAATCCGCTCTCCTACCAGACTATGGCCGGGGTTCTCAAACGCTTTGACATTGACGGCTTCGCCTTCTTCCCCGGTGCTAAAGGCCGCCGCGATTTGTACCGACACTGCGGGACGCCGGGTGCGACTATCGCCGTGCTGCCGGAATTCACCTATTCCGGCTTCACGCCGCCAGGGACGACCGTAGACCCGGCTCTGCTGGAACCATACCTGGAACTGGCCGCTGAAGCCCTGGCCTCGCCGCAAGCCTACCGAATCAATAGCAAAATCGTCATCACCACCTATCCAGGACCGTCCAAAGGCAATGATTTGGTCTTCTGGGCCGCTTTGAAAAAAGCGCTGATTGAACGCCTCGGCGACCGTTTCATCATCATGCCGTATGCCACGCTGACCCACATCACCAAGACCGGCGGCAAGAACGCCCCCTACAGCAAGGCTGACATTGACGCCATGCGCGAAAGCCTGCGCCAGTGGCTCCGTGTCGTCGACGGCTACTACCACAATTCACCTGCTATCAGCAACCGCCGCTATGACCGCGACACTGACCGCAACTTCACCATACCCATCCTGCACAGTGTCCTCGCCGAACCGGAATTCCAAGGCAAGTACCTGGCCTGGGGCACGAAAGTCGGCCACATGAACTGCCAGCTGCTGGGATACAGCCTGGACGCCTTCGGCACTGACATGCTCCGCGGCACAGTCGGCAGCGCCCTGCTCGCCAAAGCCGATGTGATCAACTTAGTGGAATGGGACGAGGAAAACGAAAACACCTGCTTCCGACCGACCATCAACACCTCGTTCAGCACCGGCAGAATCATCCGATATTTCGCCGCCCAGGCCAAGAACGCGACGCCGACCGTGCTGCCAGGCGATGACCCGGCTGTGCCCAACCTGATCATCAGCTCACGGCGCATCCTGTCTGCTGGCGAGGCTTTGGAAATCGAAATCGTCAATGTCCCGGATGGCACCGCGCCAGCGCCGAAATACACGCTGGACGTGCGCCTGTGCAATCTCAGCGGCCAGACTGTACACCAATTCCCGCCGCGGCAGCTGGCGACCGCCGAGCTGACCGCCGTTGTCTTCACCGTGCCGACACCAGACCTGCTCCAGCACCAGGTGCTCATCCCCCAGCTGACCGTGACCGCGGCAGGAACGGCGTTTACGGTCAGCGAAGGCTTGCAGCCCATCGAGCTGCGTGCCAATTGGAACTGGGACTACGTCTGGGTCAAACAGCCGCTCCGCGACCTTGACCGCAGCGCCAGCGCCACTCTCACCGTCAGTCCAGCCGCAGTCGACGGCGCCGTCGCGATCACGGTCCAGGCCAAATCAGCGTCTGAGTTGCGCAACCTGGAAATCCTTGAAGGCTGCGACGTCATCTATTCGCACAGCGTTCTGCCAGACTACCGCGAAACAACGGAGCGCGTCGCCATTGCCGCCGCTTTCCAGGCCAGCCGCCAGTCGCCTGTCCGCCTCACCGGCGCGATTCGTTGGCACGGTGCGCCGTCCCTGCGCGTCCGCAGCCCAAAGAACTGGCCGCCGGAAGACATGCCCGAGCCGTCCGTCTGGACCTATACTGACGAGCCGATCACGCATTGGCCAGTCGCCCGCTATGCCAGTCTCAGCCGCGAGGATGCTGCCAGCGCTGAGATCGAAGTCGATCTGCCTGGGGTCGCCCAGGGTCGGCTCAAGGTCGCTGAACTGCTGCGGCTGGGCAGCTACGGCTTTGCCGGGCCGCATGGATTCAACCTCGTCTTCCGGCTGTATGCCTCCCAGGTCGCCATGCCACCGCCGCTGAACCAGAAAGAGGCCAGCTTCACGATTCTGGCTCGCCCGACCCGTGCCAACGCCGTCTTCTATGTCCAAACCGTCAACCAGATTTATCAGACCTACCGGAGCGCAGCTGTTTCGCTGTTCCGGCCGACAGGGGCGACAGAGTCATTCCACGTTTTCTCGGTGGCTGAGAACGCTGCCCGAGCCATCACGGCTGACCGCGGTCTGCTGATGCCGCTCGCCTACGATTTTTCGCCGCAGCGCGGCTCTGTCTTCTTCACGCCTGCCAGCCAGGAGCTGCTCGGCGTCCTCGGCGGCTTCACTCCCCAGGCCACTGGCGTCGCTGCCGGGGAAAGCATTTACGGCAATCCCATGGACACCTTCATCGCCCGCCAAGGCTCTGAGAACTATCCTGACCTGGCGCCCAAGCACCGCCAGGATGAACAAGGCCGCCATGCCTTGGACTTCACCGGCGCCAGCTACATCAGCGTCCCGCTTGGCGCAGTTCCGCCTTACGCCGGCTATGAAGTCGAGATGGACGTCATGCCCACGGAATTCACTGCCCACCAGACCTTGTTCGGCAACGACTCCGCCGGATTCGTGCTCGGGCTGCGCCAAGACCGACCCGTCGCCAGCATCTATTGCAACCAGGTACTGGCCATGCTCACGGTCACTGGCCCGCCGCTTACTGCTGGCCAGTGGAGCCGCATCACTGTCCGCTTCGATCAGCAGACGTTGTCGCTCGCGGTCAATGGCGTCGTTGGCGAAACTATTCCTGCCAGCGGCTATCAGCGCTATCCGCGCGCCTACACGGTCGGCGCCCATTACCGTTTCGGAAACTTCTTCCACGGCAGCATCGGCCGGCTGACCATCACCCCGAAATAAGCCCCCCCGCCGGCAACCGCCAATCAAATCGCCCTTTTATACGTTATATTAAAGCTTAGCTCATCAAAATGTAACGGCATCTTGCCTGTCATTCACCCCTTTCCCGAAAGCCGGACGCCATGAAAAAAACCGTTGCCCTGCTCCTGACCATCGCTATGCTCCTGTCGTCTCTCCTGACCCTAGCCCAGGAAGGTTCTTTTGACTGGAGCAAAGCCGTTGAACTGCATCCAGGCATCCGCCATGCCAAAATGACCGTGGAAACCCCTCGCCTGATGCAGATCAACGTCGCCCGGATCGACCTGGACACGCCAGGGCTGCGTTTGCGCGCCACTGGCCGCGATGCCGACTGGGGCAAGCCGATGCCGGACTTTCCAGAGCAGAACATCAACACCCGGCGCCAGAAAACCCGCGACTTCATCCGCCAGGCCCGTCGGCCAGCCGACGACGGCGGTTTTGGCCTGAACATGGTCTTCGCCGTCAATTCCAATCCCTGGATTCCTTGGCAGAAGCCTTTCTCTCACAAATATGCGGCCAAGCTGGGCCTGGTGATTTCTGAAGGCGAACTGGTCAGCGATCCCAACGGCCGCCCCTCCCTAATCATCCGCCAGGACGGCACCGCCGACCTGATCACCACCAACGCCGAAACCGACCTGACCGGCATTGTCACTGCCGTCTCCGGCTTCACTTTCGTGCTGCAAGACGGCAACGTCATCAAAGGCAACCAAAGCCTGGCGCCGCGCACCGGCTATGGCCTCACGGCTGACAAGCGCGTCCTGCTCATCGTCGTCATTGACGGCCGCCAGCCCCAGTACAGCCAAGGCTCCACCACCGGCGAAGTCGGCGAATGGCTGCGGCACCTCGGCGCCCAGACCGGCGTCAACATGGACGGCGGCGGCTCCACCACCATGGCCGTCTGGAAGCCCGCTGGCGCTGACGGCGAGCCGGAAGCCGTCGTCCAGCTGAACCGCCACCAGGGCGGCGCTGAGCGCACTGTCGGCTGCAACCTCGGCTTCTACTATCTGCCAACAGCGCCCTGAACCACCACCACCCCAAAAAACCATCTACGACAACTACCGTCCCCGACTGTCACTATGCGTATAAAATCATTTCTGTTCATCCTGGGCGTCCTTCTTTCGCAGGCAGGCTTCGCGGCTGCCCCCGAACCGGTCTCTATCACGGACTTTTCCAAAGAGGCTGGCACTTGGCAAAGCCGCGTCTGGAAGGACGGCAACACGCCCCAGACCTCTGCCCTGGCCACGCTGCCGGCCGAGGGCGACGCAGCAGCCGCCCTGGCTCTGCCGGTCGCCTTCCCCGCCCGCCTGGAAGTGGTCGCCCGTCCTGACGGCAATCCCGCCTGGCTGACCGCCGGCAGCTTCGAATGGCGTTTTCGGCTTCCAGACGACCTGCCGCCAACCACCATGGTCACTCTTTTCGTCAAGGACAACGACCACCTCTGGCGCCAAATCCGCCGCCGGATGCCGCCCGCCAATGACGGCGTCGCCACGGTCATCGCCCCCCTGCGCGGTCGCAGCGCGGTCGAGACCTGGGAATGCCACGGCCATAACCGCCCATGGAACTCGCTGACTGCGGCCAACATGTTCGAATTCGGCTGCATCCTCGAACTCGACACCGGCGAAACCACGCCGTACGCCGGCACTGTCCGGCTGGAAAGCATCCGCCTGCTGCCCTCGGCCCCTGCTGCGCCAACCACGCAGGTCAGCGACTTCAGCTACCAGCCCCGCCGGCCATTGGTGGGCGAACGCATCGAATTCACCCTTCGCCCGGAAGCCTGGCCCGCAGCGCCGTTCGATTCCAGTCGAACTAAGCTGCTGGCAACCATCACCACCCCGGCCGGCCAGACCGAAACGGTCCGCGGCTTCTATTTTGAGGACTTCCTCTATAATCCCGAAGAATGGGACAAGACCCGCTGCCTGGTTCCAGACGGCGAACCCTGCTTCAAGGTGCGCTACTGCCCGCGCCAAGAGGGCGAACACACCGCCAGCTTCCAAATGGAAATCGACGGGCAGGCATACGAAATCCCGGAGACGCGCTTCCAGGCCCGCACCGGCCCGGAGACTTTCCGCGGCTTTGTCTACCGCGACCCCAAGCACGACCAATTCTTCGTTTATGACAGCGGCCTGCCGTTCTGGGGCCTGGGCATCAACGTCCGCTCGCCTTTTGACAACCGCTATCGGTCCGTCGTCCCTTATTCGACCTGGGAGGATCAGGGTTTAGCGGCCTACGACCGCCTGTTCCGGAAATACCGCGATTGCGGCATCAACGTCGTCGAAGTCTGGATGTGCTCCTGGTGGCTCGCCCTGGAATGGATCAACGACGCGCCCGGCTTCCATGGCGTCGGCCACTACAACCAATACCGCGCCTGGATGCTCGACCACATCCTCCGCCTGGCCGAAGCCAATGGCATCTACCTTATTTTAGTCATCAACAATCATGGCAAATTCGGCATGACCTACGATACGGAATGGGAACGTAACCCCTACAACAAGGCCAACGGCGGCTTCCTGGAAAAATGCGAGGAATATTTTGCAAATGAACGCGCGCACGAGGCCACCCGCAAACTCCTCGACTATATCGTGGCCCGCTGGACCGCCAGCCCGAATCTGCTGTCCTGGAAACTGTTCACCGAAGTCGACCTGACCGGCCCGTCCCTCGAATTCTACCACGACCCCAGCGTCGCGGCCTGGCATCGGGACATGGGCGCCTACCTGAAGACCATCGACCTCTACAAGCATCCGGTCAACACCCACTGGATGCTCAGCTACCAACGCATCAACGACGCCATCGCCACCCTCCCGGAACTCGACTTCATCTCCACCGACGCCTACTACAGTCTCGGCAGCGGCACTGCCAGCCTAGTCAAGATGCTGCGCGACGGCACGGCCTTTGCCAAGGCCCGCAAAAAGCCCATGGCGATCACCGAATTCGGGGGTTCGTCCTACGCCGACAACATGGGCAACCTGCTGAAACAAATCCCTATCGGACTCTGGACCGGGTTCTTCAACGAGGCCGGCATCATCCCGATGTACTGGTGGTTCGCCTTAGTGGAAGAAAAAAACCTCTATCACCACTATGTCACCCTCAACCGCTTCGGCGCCGCCGAGGACCGCCGAGGCATGGCCGCCACAGCCTTCACCATCCCAGACACCGCCCTCGAAGCCAATCTCCTCCACCGACCCGACCGAATCCTCGGCTGGGTCTTTGACCGCGACTTCTATTTCACTGACCTGGAAAACAAAAACGCCGCAACCCGAGATAAAGTCAGCCTAAAGACAACAGCCCCGCAACCAGGAAACTACGATATCGAATTCTGGGACTTGCAGACAGGCGAAGTCATCGAAACAAAAACATGCCAAGTCCCAGACGACTCACCAGACCTGACCATCGACCTGCCAACATTCCAAAGAGATGTCGCATTCAAAATAATCGCACGACCTATAGAATAAGGGGCGAACGGCTGAATGATGAATGATGAATGATGAGTGATGAGTGATGAGCGGCGAGGAGTTCTCCGTTCAGTGCCCGGACTTTAGCCCGGGGCGAACGGCGAGAGGAGCGACAGCCAGCGCAGAAGACCCAAAATCAAAAAAAATCGCCAAAATTTAAAAAAATCATTTCAATGGATTGGAAAAACCGAACAATTGGGTTTAGATTATTACTTCCGTTTTTTTTCACGGTGTTTTCTCTGCTTGCTGCAACTGCGCCGGTCTCTTCCACCCCAGGCGATGCCGTTGCATTGAAGGAGGCGCGAGAAGCCCGGGAATCAGCGGAAAAACGCATCCTGGACCTGGAACTCGAATTAGGCAAAGCAAAAAAAGAGCTGGAAAAAATCCGCTCCCGCTATGCTGACTTTTATTTGGAAAGTCATGCTGTAGTGGAACGGATGCGGCAGCTGGAACTGCAAGCCAGCCATCTGGTTCGACGCAAGGAGGACCTAGACGGCGACGCCCTGGCAGCCCAGGCGCTCGAAGCGCTCAACCTGGCCGGAAAACGGCAGCTTGAGGTCGAAGACGCAGCCCGAAGCTTTGAACAATACCTGAACTCGGTTCTGGATGTGCTGCAGCCAAGCGACGCCCTGCGTCGTGAATTGTCAGAACGGATCAAGGCCCTGCAAAGGGCTGTTGAGAACAGTCTCAAACCGCTGTCGATAGTCGCCCGGCGAGGCGGCGGTGGTCCCGGAAAACAAGGCTGCGGCGTGCTGGCAGTCAACGAAGAGCTCCAACTCGTCGTGCTCGACTGCGGTTTCCTGGCCGGACTAAAGACCGGCAGCGTATGGCGGCTGATGTCGGGAGACAGCACGGTGACGGCTCGTCTGCGAGTCGTTGAAGTGCGACCCGAAATAAGCGCCGCCGTGGTCATTCAAGGCGATATGGCCAGCCTGACGCCTGGATGCCAGCTGAGCGCGGAATGATGCGGCTCAGCCGGCTATAGCAGCCGCAGCCAAGCCGTCCACCGCCAAAATCCATCTCAACAAGTAAATCAAGCCATCAAAACCAAGACTGGCGGCGCCAGTCTCGACTGTCCACGGTTTGGCGCTGTCAACGCCAGTCCTCTCCATGAACAGCAGGAAGTCAGCATGAAAAAGCTAGCCATCTCTAAAAATGTGCGGATTTCGCCGTTCAAGGCCCGCGAAGTCGCCCGGTTGATTCAGGGCAGACCAGCCGTCGAAGCGCTGGACATGCTCAGCCTGATTCCGCGGAAAGCCGCCCGGCTGATTGAAAAAACCCTCAAGTCGGCCATTGCCAACGCTGAAAACGCCGAGCCCGGCAAAGACTCTAGCGTGCGCCCCGTCGACCGCAGCCTCCTCATCGTCAAGGAAGCTGTCATTGGCGAGGGGCCAACCTTGAAGCGCTTCCTGCCCAAAGCCCGCGGCTCCGCCGGTCGCATCCGCAAACGCACCAGTCACATCCGCATCGCCGTCACCGACCAGGAATAACGACAGGAGTCTACTGTGGGTCAAAAAGTCAATCCAATCGGGTTCCGCCTCCCAGTCACTAAGGACTGGAAATCGCGCTGGTTCGCCCGCAAGGCGCAATTCGGAACCCTGCTGCAAGAGGATCTGAAAATCAGGGAACACTTGCACAGCGAACTAGAGAACGCAGCCGTCAGCAAAGTCGTCATCGAGCGCTTTGCGCGCCGCGTCCGCATCACTATTTTCACTGGGCGCCCGGGCGTCATCCTGTCTGGCCGCTTTGGCCAGGCAGCTCCGACCGGCCCGCAAAGACGCGGTGACGCCGACCAGGAGCGCGGCGCCAAGAAAGGCGTCGGCATTGACAAAATCAAGGCCAGCCTGGCGAAAATCACCGGCGACAAGGAAATCATCCTGGAAATCAGGGAGATCAAACAGGCCGAAATCGACGCCCAGCTCGTCGCCGAAAGCATTGCCCAGCAGCTGGTTCGCCGCATCGCCTTCCGCCGCGCCATGAAACGCGCCATCCAAACCGCCATGCAACTCGGCGCCGAAGGCATCAAGGTACGCTGCTCCGGCCGCCTCAACGGCGCCGAACTGGCGCGCACCGAGCAATACAAGGACGGCAAAATCCCGCTCCACACGCTCCGCGCCAATATTGACTATGGTTTCGCCGAGGCCCACACCCTGGCCGGCCTCATTGGTATTAAAGTCTGGATATGCAAACCCGAAAACTGGGAGGATACGAAACATGGCCATGATGCCAAAACGCGTAAAGCACCGAAGGGTGCAGCGCGGCGCCCGCGCGGGAACCGCGACCAGCAACAATAAGCTGGACTTTGGAGAATACGGACTCCAGGTTCTCGATCGCGGCTGGCTCACCGCCAAGCAGATCGAAGCCGCCCGCGTAGCAGCCACCCGCCGGATGCAACGCCGAGGCCAACTCTGGATCCGAGTCTTCCCGGACAAGCCGGTCAGCAAGAAGCCCCTGGAAACACGAATGGGCAAAGGCAAGGGCGCACCGGAAGAATGGGTTGCCGTACTCCGCCCCGGCAACATGATCATCGAAATCAGCGGCTGCACCGAAACCATCGCCCGGGAAGCGCTTGCCCTCGCTTCCAGCAAAATCCCCTTCCGCTGCCGCTTCCTCACCCGCCAGAACACCGTCGTCTAAGACATTCCCATCGCCCAGCCCTGGCTCTAGAGCCAAGGCTGACATAAGGAACAACCGATGAAACCAGCAGAAATCCGCGACATGACTCCCGAGGAGTTGACCCGCGCCCTGGAGGAAGCGAGAAGGGAATTGTTCAACCTCCGCGTCCAAGCCCAGACTGGGCAACTCGAGAACTCGGCCCGCATCAGGCTGCTCCGCAAGGATATCGCCCGAATCATGACCGAAATGACCGCCCGCAAACAACACGCCCTTTGAGCGAGGTCGCTGACATGCCAGAAGAAGATACCCAACAACAACGCAATCTGCGCAAAGTCCTGACCGCCACCGTGGTCAGCGACAAGCAGAACAAGACGCTGGTCGTCAAGGTCTACCGTCGGGCTGCGCATCCGCTCTACCGAAAAGTCGTGACCTTCACCAGCAAATGCTACGTGCACGATGAAAACAACGAGGCCAAGGTCGGCGACGTGGTCCAAATCATGGAAACCCGCCCCCTCAGCAAGACCAAACGCTGGCGCCTCGTCACCATCCTCAAACGAGCTGTCACCGAGTGAGGAGACCCTACCATGATTCAAATGCAAACCGTCTTGGAAGTGGCCGATAATTCGGGCGCCAAAAAGATCAAGGCGCTCCGCTGCATCGGCCAGCACAAAGGCTACGCCAGCATCGGCGACGTGGTGCGAGCCAGCGTCAGGGAAGCGCAGCCCAACAGCGCCATCAAGAAAGGCGAACTGGTGCGAGCCGTGATCGTGCGAACTGCCGTGAACATCCGCCGCGCCGATGGCTCATGCCTGCGCTTCGACCGAAATGCCGCCGTCATCATCGATGACCAGGGCAACCCTAGGGGAACCCGCATTTTCGGCCCCGTAGCCCGCGAATTGCGCGACAAAAACTACATGAAAATCGTGTCTTTGGCTCCGGAGGTGCTCTGATATGGCTAAGGCGAACATCAAGAAAAATGACGTGGTCTTTGTCATTGCTGGCGCCGACAAGGGCAAAAGCGGCAAAGTCCTCAAAGTCGATCCCAAGAAACAGCGCGTGACCGTCGAAGGCGTATCCGTCCGGAAAAAGACTATCCGCCGCTCCCAGGCCCATCCCAACGGCGGGATCAATGACGTGGAAATGCCTATCCACATCTCCAACGTCATGTCGGAAGAACGCTATCGCGCCAGGCGCACCGCCAAATAAAACGGAAAGCGCGAGGTCACTACCATGATAACCAGCACCCTCTACGAACAATACACTAAGACCGTGGCGCCGCAGCTGAAGGAAAAGCGCGGCTACAAGAACCCGATGCAGGTCCCGCGAATCAGCAAGATCGTGGTCAACACCGGCGTCGGCACGGACAAGGATCGGGAAGTCTTGCAGGCTGCTGTCGACACCATCGCCAGCATCACCGGCCAAAAGCCGGTCATCACCAAGTCGCGGCTGAACATCTCCAACTTCAAGCTGCGCAAAGGCATGCCTGTCGGCGCCAGCGTCACCCTGCGTCGCGGAGTGATGTACAACTTCCTCAACCGCCTCATCAACATCGTGCTGCCGCGTGTGCGCGACTTCCGGGGAGTGTCCCCAAAAGCCTTTGACGGCGCCGGGAACTACAATTTCGGCATCACGGATCAATCCGTGTTCACCGAAATCGACCTGGACAAGGTCAAGCACACCATCGGCATGAACATCTCGATCGTGACGACCGCCAAAACCGATGACGAAGCCCGGGACCTGCTCGCTCTCTTGGGCATGCCGTTCGCCAACTGAAGAGGAATCCAAACGTGGCTAAGAAAAGTCTCATCGTCAAGTCCCAACGGACCCCCAAATTCGCCGCTCGCGGCTATTTCCGCTGCGAACGCTGCGGCCGTGCCCGGGCCTACATCCGTAAATTCCACCTGTGCCGCATCTGTTTCCGCGAACTTGCCAACTGCGGACAGATTCCAGGCGTGACGAAAGCCAGTTGGTAAACTGCACCAGAAGGAGTCGGCCCCATGAGCATGAGCGATCCTATTTCCGACATGTTGACCAGAATGCGCAATGCGTCCAACGCCAGGCTGCCGCAAGTCACCATGTTTTCCTCCAAGATGAAAGCCGCCCTCGCGGAAACCCTCAAAGACGCAGGCTACATCGAAAGCTACAGCGTCGAGGACATCGGCGGCAACAAGAAGAACCTGACCATCGTCCTGAAATACAAGGGCAAGCACAACACCCCAGTCATCGAGGGACTGCGCAGAATCAGCAAGCCGTCCTGCCGAGTCTATGTCAACTGCGAAAACATCCCGCACGTCTTAGGCGGACTCGGCGTGGCCATCCTGTCCACCTCCAACGGGCTGATGACCGACCGGAACGCCCGCAAACGCAGGGTTGGCGGCGAACTGCTCTGCTACGTCTGGTGATAGACAGTCCGCACCAGTTCGACACCTCTCAAGCACGGAGATCCAAATATGTCACGCATGGGCAACAAACCAATCGCTCTTGACAGCAAGGTGAAAATCGACGTGTCCGGCCAGGACGTTGTCGTCACCGGGCCCAAGGGCACCCTGAAACACACCCTTCCTGAAGGCATCACCTTCACCGTTGACAACGGCGTTCTCACCGTCGCCCGGGACAGTGACGCTCGCCAGCAGAAGATGCTGCATGGCACTACTAGGAGCCTGCTCAACGCCATGGTCGTGGGCGTCTCCACCGGCTTCAAGATCGACCTGGAGCTGTCTGGCGTCGGCTATCGCGGCCAGCTGGCCGGCAATAAGCTGAGCCTGAACCTGGGCTACTCCAAGCCGGTAGAATACGTCATTCCCAAGGGCGTCACGGCCAGCATGTCAGACCAAACCCACATCAGCCTCGAAAGCATTGACAAGCAGCTGGTCGGCCAGGTCGCCGCCACTATCCGCGGCTTCCGCCCGCCCGACGCCTATCATGGCAAAGGCGTCCGCTACGCCGGCGAAAAACTGACTCTCAAGGAGGGCAAGAAAGTCGGCGCCTGATGATTTTTCCGGCCTGGCTAGTCCACCCGTGGTCTTCCTGCCGCCTTCCGGCCTGAACTGGCAAATCCAGTGGCTGCCGGCGTCGGCAGCAAAGTGAAAGTTCACACTATGAGCAAACAAACGAAAAAACAAGCCCGCGCCAGACGCCATGCCCGGCTCCGCCGCCGCCTGGCTGGCACCGCCGCCGTGCCTCGCCTCAGCGTATGCCGGACCGGCAGCCACATCTACGCCCAGATCATTGACGACGACCGCATGACCACCCTGACGGCGGCCTCCACCCTCGAAAAAGACATGCGCGAGCAAAAGCTGCGCGCCAACGTCGCCGCTGGCGCCATCATCGGCAAACGCATCGCTGAAAAAGCCCTTGCCATCAACATCAAAAGCGTCGTTTTCGACCGCGGCGGCTTCCTCTATCACGGCTGCATCAAGGCCCTGGCTGACGCCGCCCGCGAGGCCGGCCTCGAATTCTGAACAACAACCACGGCCGCGTCGCCAGGATTGCGCTTTTTTGCGACGACTGCGACGATGACGGCCATCAAGCATCTGGGATCACCAAGGATTGGGAGATTTTTCCGTGGCAGATCAATTCAAAGATAAGCATGAGAACGAAGATTTGCGGTCCAAGACGAACCTTGCCGAGGCCGTCGCGGGCGTGTTGGAAGAACGCGGCGCTACTGGCGAGCTGGAAGAGCGCGTCGTCGCCATCAACCGCAGCAGCAAAGTCGTCAAAGGCGGCCGCAACTTTTCGTTCAGCGCCTTGGTGGTCGTCGGCGACCAAAACGGCCATGTCGGCATGGGCTTTGGCAAGGCCAACGAAGTGGCAGACGCTATCCGCAAGGGCGGGGAGCAAGCCCGCAAGCGCCTGACCGTCGTGCCCATGCACGGCAGCACCGTGACCCACCTGGTTCACGCCAACTACCGCGGCGCCAACGTCATGGTGCGGCCAGCCTCCGAGGGCACCGGTGTCATCGCTGGCGGCAGCATGCGCCATGTTCTTGAACTGGCCGGCGTCAAGGACGTGCTGGCCAAGTCGCTCGGCTCCAAGAACCCCGTCAACGTGGTCAAGGCCACTTTCACCGCCCTCGGCAAACTGCGCACCAGAGCCGAAATCCTGGCTAAGCGCGACCGCAACGCCCTGTAAAACGCACGACAACCTTCACGTGAGGATGCGATAAAGCCATGAAACTCCATGACCTCCACAACACCGTTCCACGCCCAAACCGCAAACGCGTCGGCCGCGGCGACGGCTCCGGCCACGGCCGCACCTCTGGTCGCGGTGAAAAAGGCGCTGGCGCACGCTCCGGCCATAGCCGCCGCCCATACTTCGAGGGTGGGCAGATTCCCCTGATCCGCCGTGTGCCCAAGCGTGGCTTCAACAACCCCAACCACATTGAATACAGCGTCATCAACCTGCGCGTCCTGGAAGAATGCTTCCAGGCCGGCGACACGGTTGACAAAAAGACGCTGCAAATGACCGGCCTCCTGGGCAAAGTCAACCAGCCGCTGAAAATCCTTGGCGACGGCGAACTGACCAAGGCCCTGAACGTCAGCGCGGATAAGTTCTCCGCCAGCGCCCGCGGCAAAATCGAGGCGGCAGGCGGCACCTGCCAGGAAGTGGACACCCTGGCTCGGCCCCAGACCGGAACGGCCTCCTGAAAGGGAACCGGTCGCCGTTGACCTGTCCATCTCAGGCCGCCAAAAGCAGGCTGGGACTCAAGCGGAGCAGCCTGCTTCACCGATGACCGTCATGGCCAGCCATGACAGGCTAAATGGCGGAACTAAATGGACAGGGCTTCCAGGAGACAACACCAGCAGACCGTACACAGAACCCGCAAAATGACAAGGGATCGGATATGATTTCAGCATATTTGAACTGCTTCAAGATACCCGAACTGAAAAAACGCCTGCTTTTCACGTTTGGCCTTATCGCGCTCTGCCGGGTCATCTGCCTGATCCCCTGTCCTGGGGTGGACCCCGCTGCCCTGGCAGAGTTGTTCAAGCAGCTAGGCGGCAACCGCGGAACCGGCGGCGTGTTTGACATGCTTGACATGTTCAGCGGCGGCGCCCTGGAGAATTTCGCAGTCGGCGCTCTCGGCATCATGCCCTACATCTCGGCTTCGATTATCTTGCAGCTGATGACGCCAGTCATACCCCAGCTGGAGAGAATGCTGCGCGAAGGCGAGGCCGGCCGCCAAAAGTACAACCAGATCATGCGCTACGCCACGCTGGTGATCTGCGTCATCCAGGGAACCATGTTCTCGCTGGCCATGATGAATCCCGAACGCCTGAGGCTCCCAGGCAACCTGGCCGTCGTCCCGAATCCAGGCTTCTTCTTCATCCTGTCGACAGTCACCACCTTGACGGCCGGCTCCATGCTGATCATGTGGCTGGGCGAGATGATCACGGAGCGCGGCGTCGGCAACGGCGCTTCCCTGATCATCACGGTCAACATCATCGGTCGCCTGCCCCAGGCGGTCGTCAGCCTCATCACCCTTGTCGTCGGCGGCGCAGCGACCGGCGGCAGCGACATCAACACCATCCACCTGTTCCTGCTCCTGGCCATGTTCCTGCTGGTCTGCGCCGGCGCCATCATGCTCACCCAGGGCCAGCGCAAAATCGTCGTCAACTATGCTCGCCGCGTAGCTGGCGTCGGTGGCTCCAGCGTCCCCCAGAAAAGCTATCTGCCGCTCCGCGTCAACTATTCCGGCGTCATGCCGATCATCTTCGCCGGCGCCATCCTGTCGTTCCCGATGATGATCCTGCGCATGCTCCCCAACTGGCGAATCGTCGGCTGGCTGGCGCCGCTCTTCCAACATGGCAGCTGGTCCTACCTGATCATCTACGGCGCCATGATCCTCCTGTTCTCATTCTTCTGGGTCGCCAACCAATTCAACCCAATCAAGATCGCTGACGACTTGCAGAAGCAGGGCGGCTATATCCCAGGCATCAGGCCAGGACAGCCGACAGCGGAATTCCTGGACAAGGCGATGACCAGGATCACCCTGGCAGGCGCCATCTTCCTCACCGCCCTGGCCATCCTGCCGATGATCCTGAGCAACTGGATGCAAATTCCCGGCACGATCGCGCAATTCTTCGGCGGCAGCAGCCTGCTGATCATTGTCGGCGTATCCTTGGACACCATGCGCCAAATCGAGACCTATCTCCTCGCCCGCCACTATGACGGATTCATGGAAAAGGGCAAGCTGCGGAGCCGCCGCGGCTGATCGCCGACGCCTTGCCGCCTTCTCAACCTCAACGCCGTCATGCCGACTCCCCGGCTGGCGGCGTTGCCGTTTTCAGCAGCGGCGCACCCACAGCCGCAGCCGTCTTTTCCAGGCGGCGCCGCTTGACACCTCGCCGCCGCCAACATATAGTTGAATCAATCAATCCGTCGAAGAACTCACGCCTCACCACGGTGCCTTTATGCATCCACCGCTGAAAGAACGCTTGTCCCACTCCCGGGAGATCGCCGGGCGGATCAGCGAAAGCATCTATACCGGCCGATTGCTGCCAGGGGAAAAACTGGGCAGCATCCGTTGCCTGGCCAACCGCTTCGGCGTCGGACGCCAAGTCATCCTGTCAGCCATCGGACTGCTCAGCGACAGCGGCCTGGTAGTCACCAAGGCCAAGACCGGAACATACGTCAACCCAACCCTGGATCGGCGCCTGGTCAAAGACAGAACCAAACGCATCGGACTGCTCAGCTGGCGCATCCGCAAACCACCGCAGAGCGCGTTTTCCATCCGGCTGCTGCAAAATGTCCTGCGCACTGCGCCGCAGCATAACTGCGAAGTCTTCTGGCAAGCGGAAATGGCCGCACTCGACCCTGTGCAATGGATGACCGAAGCAAGGCTGGACGCACTGCTGGTGACAGGACTAGTGGACGACGACCTGGTACGCACACTCAACCAGGCCAAAGTGACCTACCTGGTGGTGGGCAACTATGAACTCCAAGAACCTGCCAGCCAAATCAGCCTGGACCTCGTCCAAGACGCCAGGCTAGTCCTCGGCCGCCTCTTGGCTAGACACCAATTCCGTCGCCTGGCTCTGGCCGTCGGCCCGGCTGACCTGGCCGCCACCAGGCAACTCTGCCAAGGCGCCAAGCTGGCCGTCAACGACAATAAAATGACCTGGCAAGAAGAACTCTGCGTCCGCGACCAAAACGAAAACGGCTTTGCCGCCATGGAGCAGGTGATGACAGCGGCGCCTGGCCCGCCCGACGCCATCCTCCTGACCGCCAGAGCCTTCCCAGGAGTCGCGCAGTACATCTTCGAACACCGCCTGCACCGGAATAACAAAAAGCCCTTCCTCATCCTCGACTTCTGCGACACGGCCTACTTCTATCCGGAAATGGTCGACGCCTGCATCTATGAACGCGAAGTGCTAGGCGACATCGCACTGGAACGATTGATTGGCCTCTATTTTGGCAGCCTTGACCAACCCTGGCGCGAAAATGTCACCCAGCGCACCAGGCAAGCGACGACGACGACGTGAAGCGCATTGCCCCCTTCACCGGCTGCGTCGCGCCGACTCCAGGGCCCGTATGTAGTTCAAGCTTTAGCTTGCCGTATGTACGCAACGCCCCCTTCACCGGGCGCGTCGCGCCGACTCCAGAGCCTTCTCCAAGTCTGACTCGGTAAACCGCTCAGCCAGGCGCTGCGACAACTCGCCTTTAGGCGTATAGAACCAGAACTGCGGCAAGGTCTTCAATTCGTAGCGCCGGATATTCGGGTCGTCTGGGTCTGGCGCGACTTTGACCTGGTGATAGATGGCTTTGCCGCGGCTGTTCTCGCACAAGCGCCGGATATAATTGCCCTGGCGCTCGCTGGCGGCGCTGCCGTGCTGGTGGAAATGAACCACCAGGGCTTGACCGGGCTTCAGCACCTTCTCCACCTCAAAATAGCTGTTTTTGCCGCCCTCGCCTGCTTCCGGATTCATGGCCGCCTCGCGTCGAAGCATGAAATCCTGCATGTCGACCGTAGCTTCCACCCGCGCCAGCTTCCAATTCGGAACCTTAATCCGCTTGCCGTTCTCTTCGAGGTCGAACTCGCCGCCCTTGAAGCCATGCAAGACGCCAGGCAGTTTCCGACGGATATCCTTGGAATATGCGAAGGAGACGCGCATCGGCCTGTCCAGCCGCAAACGTTCAACCTGGGCAATGTCATACTTGTCGGGCGTGTCCTTCTGCCATTCCTGGAATAACACGCGCTTCTTCTCAAAACCGGAGAAGACACCAGCCACCTCTTTGCCGCCAACCACCAGAATATCAGCCGTCGCCGACAACGCCAGACACAAAAAAAACGACGCCAATCTCAAACTAACCTTGTACATAATCATTCCTGCAATACGTTAATGCTTTCCCCGGAAAATCAGGCTCAATGCCTTTCCGGCGTCGCCATGACATCCACCCTGAACTGGAGCTCCGTCATCCATGCGCAGAAAAAGTCTCCTGACCCTGGCCCTCGTTCAACTGGCGGCGGCCATCAGCCTGGCCGTGACAACAGCTATACTATATCACGAAACCAGGACTATGCTTGCCGAACCAGAACTGAAAAAACTGGCCGGGACCATGTCTGGATACGCAGACGCCATGCTCGCCTACCGCGAAATCTTCACGACCATAAGCCAGACAGCGCCGCAATACCTCAAAACTACGCAGGAACTGGAAAAATTCTTTCTGACCCTGCATCCTGTGAGCGATGCCCTGTATGACCTGAGCCACCGCGGCTTCACGCTCTTAGGACGACAATTCTGGCCGCTGAGCGCCCTGCAAGAACCGGCCGCTCAATTGAACAACATGTTGCCGGACATAGCCGCGACCTGCGCCGTCACCGCCGAAACCCTGAGCCGGTACGACGACCACACCCACCAGCAGACCCTCGCAGCCATTGACGCCACCATCGACAGCCTCCTGACAGCCAGCGGCACCTTAGAGCAACATGCTGCCAAGCGCGACGCCATCCCCCTGCTCTTGGCTGTCACCGGATGGCTCATCGCCATCGCCACCGGCGCCGGAAGCCTCAGCCACATCGCAGCACTCCTAAGACAACCGCCAGACCACTAAACCCTCGCACCTCAGCATTCAGCATTCAGCATTCGCCTCTCGCCCCTATTTTGCGACTTCCCTGTTGGCGGAATCACCAAATCGCCATTATGATATATCAAGCGAGATGAATTCCACGGCAGGACACAAACATTTTTCCGACTGGACAAGGACATGAAGATTCTCATCACCGGCGGCAAGGGCATGCTTGGGAAAACCTTGCAGCGCGAGTTAGCCGAGCATGACCTAGTCATCGCCGACCTGCCTGAAGTCGACATTCTCCAGGCAGCCGCCTTTGACCAACTCGTCGGCGGCAGCCATCCCGAGGCAGTCATTCATTGCGCTGCCATGACCCAGGTTGACCGCTGCGAGCAGGAGCCGGAATCGGCGTATCGCCTGAATGCGGCCGGCTCCGCCAACGTGGCCATGGCCTGCCAGCGACACCACGTCCGGCTCCTCGCCATCTCCACTGACTATGTCTTCCGCGGCGACCTGGAGCGGCCCTATCACGAATTCGATAGCCCAAACCCCAAAACCGCCTACGGCAAAAGCAAATACGCCGGCGAAGAGCTGGTGCGGACGTTATGCCCGAACCACCTGATCGCCAGGATCGCCTGGCTGTATGGTGAAAAAGGCCCCAGCTTCGTCCACACTATGCTCGCCCTGGCAGACGGCACCCGCCCCGAGCTGACCGTCGTCCACGACCAAATCGGCAATCCAACTAGCACCACCGCCGTCGCCCGGCACCTGAAACTGCTCCTGAAACACCCGGAACTGGGCGGCACCTTCCACCTGACCTGCGAAGGCGAAGCGACCTGGTTCGACTTCGCCCAGGACATCTTCCGCCTGGCAGGAATCAAGCAAGCGGTCAAGCCATGCACGACCAAGGACTTCCCACGACCAGCTCCGCGACCGGCCAACTCCAGGCTCGACAACATGCGCCTGAGACTGCATAGCCTGCCCCCCATGCCGCATTGGCAAGACGCCCTGCAAGACTTCCTCTGCAACGGCGCCAACACGGCAAAACCATAACGACATCACGCCCACTATCCCACAATACCCCAGAGAACACAAGACAAACTAAGGCAACATCATGAGTACAAAACGAACTTTAGTCACCGGAGGAGGCGGCTTCCTCGGATCATGGCTGTGTGAAAAATTGCTCGAAAAAGGCCACGAAGTCATCTGCGTCGATAATTTCTTCACTGGCGCCAAGCGCAATATCTATCACTTGCTTGACAATCCCAAGTTCGAACTGCTGCGTCATGACGTGACCATGCCCCTGTATATCGAAGTCGACCAAATCTACAATCTGGCCTGCCCAGCCTCGCCCGTCCACTACCAGCGAGACCCGATCCAAACCGTGAAAACCTGCGTACACGGCGCCATCAATATGCTCGGCCTGGCCAAACGCCTGAAAATTCCCATCCTGCAAGCTTCAACCTCGGAAGTCTACGGCGACCCATCCGTCCACCCGCAAGTGGAAGAATACTGGGGAAACGTCAATCCCGTCGGCCTTCGTTCCTGCTATGACGAAGGCAAACGCTGCGCGGAAACCCTATTCTATTCCTGCCGCCTGCAAAGCGACCTGGGCATCAAAATCGTCCGCATCTTCAACACCTACGGCCCGCGCATGCACCCGAACGACGGCCGCGTCGTCAGCAACTTCATCCTCCAGGCCCTCAACAACGAAGATATCACCATCTATGGCGACGGCTCGCAAACCAGGAGCTTCTGCTATCGCGATGACCTGATCGAAGCCATGATGCGCATGATGGCCACCCCGCACGAGGTCACCGGCCCGATCAACATCGGCAACCCAGGCGAATTCACCATCCGCGAACTGGCCGAACTAGTCATCGAATTGACCGGCGCCAAGTCCCGCATCATCCGCCAACCCCTGCCAGCCGATGACCCGAAACAACGCCGACCGGATATCACCAAGGCCAAGAAAATCCTCGATTGGGAACCAAAAACACCGCTGCGCGAAGGACTTGGACACACCATCGAGTACTTCCGCAAACTCCTCCGCGATGACCCTAGCTTCTGCCGCCGCTAATCCCCAACAGCCACGCCAACGCAGGAAAAGCCATCCTGTGCCTTCCAACCACTAACCACAACCACAACAGAACATCATGTCACCTGCACGAATCATCGTCACCGGCGGCGCCGGATTCATCGGCTCAGCCCTGGTACGCCTCCTGATCCGCGACACCGACGCCAAAGTCGCCGTGCTGGACAAGCTGACCTACGCCGGCAACCTGGATAACCTCCGAGAAGTGGCCGATTCGCCGCGCTTCCACTTCTTCCAAAACGACATCTGTGACCGCGAGGCTGTCCATAGCCTGTTCCACGAGTTCCAGCCTGACGCCATCATGCACCTGGCAGCCGAATCGCATGTCGACCGCTCCATCGACGCCCCCCTGGAATTCGTGAACACCAATGTGATGGGCACGGCCAACCTGCTGCAATGCGCCCTCGGCTATTGGCAGAACCTCCCGGCGGAACAGCAAAGCCAATTCCGCTTCCAACACATTTCCACGGACGAGGTCTTCGGCGACCTCGGCCCCACCGGCCTGTTCCACGAAAAAACCCCGTATGACCCGAAATCGCCGTATTCCGCCAGCAAAGCCGCCAGCGACCACCTGGTGCGAGCCTGGGGCCACACCTTCGGACTGCCCACCCTGATCAGCAACTGCTCCAACAACTACGGCCCCTACCACTTCCCAGAAAAACTCATCCCCCTAGTCATCCTTAACGCCGTCGAAGGCAAGAACCTGCCCGTCTATGGCACCGGCGCCAACATCCGCGACTGGCTCTATGTCGACGACCACGCACGCGCCCTGCTGCTCATCCTGCAAAAAGGCGCCCCAGGCGAAACCTACAACGTCGGCGGCAACAATGAACGCACCAACCTCCAAGTAGTGCAGGGAATCTGCGCTATTCTCGACGACCTGAAACCACGCCCAAACAGTCGCTACAGCGACCTGATCGTCTTCGTCACTGACCGACCAGGACACGATTTGAGATATGCCATCAACGCCCAGAAACTGACCCGCGAACTGGGCTGGAAGCCGCACGAGACCTTCTCCACCGGCCTCCGCAAAACCGTGCAATGGTACCTGGACAACGAATGGTGGTGGCGACCTATTCGCGACCATAAATATTCCGGCCAACGGCTGGGGAAAGGCAAATGACATGTGGAAAGGCATTGTCCTCGCCGGCGGTGCCGGCACCCGCTTGCATCCAATCACCATGGCTGTGTCCAAGCAGCTCCTGGCAGTCTATGACAAGCCGATGGTCTACTACCCATTGTCCGTGCTCATGCTGGCCGGCATCCGCGACATCCTCGTCATCACCACCCCGGAAGACCAGCCAGCCTTCCTGCGCCTGCTCGGAGACGGAACACGCTACGGCATACGCCTGTCCTACGCAGTCCAACCTAAGCCCGAGGGACTGGCGCAAGCATTCATCATCGGAGAAGACTTCATCGGAAAAGACAACGTAGCCATGATCCTCGGCGACAACATCTTCTACGGCGCCAACCTGGGCGAAAGGCTGCGCAAGGCCACTGAACACCGCGACGGCGCCACCGTCTTCGGATACTATGTCAGCGACCCGGAACGCTTCGGAGTCGTCGAATTCGACCAGGAGGGACGCGCTGTCTCCATCGAGGAAAAACCGACGCACCCCAAGTCAAACTACGCCGTCACCGGACTGTATTTCTGCGACAACAACGTCATCGACATCGCCAAAAGCCTGCGGCCGTCGGCGCGCGGCGAGCTGGAAATCACCGCCGTCACCAGCGCCTACTTAGCCGCCGGCGCCCTGCGAGTGGAACGGCTTGGGCGCGGCTACGCCTGGCTGGACACCGGAACCCACGAGAGCATGCTCGACGCCGCCAACTTCATCCGCGCCATCCAAGTTCGGCAAGGACTGCAAATCGCCTGCCTGCAAGAAATCGCCTACCAACAAGGATGGATGACCAAGGACGACATCCGCGAAAGCATCAAAGACATCCTCAAAACCAACTACGGCAAATACCTGGAACGGGTTATCCTGAAATGAAGCTGTCGGTCATCATCCCCGTCTATAATGAAGAAGCCACAATCGCCGAAGTGATCAACCGAGTCCGACGCTGCGGCATTCCTGACCTGGACATCATCGTCGTCAACGACTGCTCCACCGATGGCACACGCGCCCGCCTCGAAGCCGTCCCCCCAGGGCCAGACCTGCGCATCGTCCACCATACCGCCAATCAAGGCAAAGGAGCAGCCATACGCACCGCCCAAGCCATGGTCGCCGGAGACGCCGTCATCATCCAGGACGCTGACCTGGAATACTCGCCTAGCGAATTCCCCGCCATGCTCAAACCCATCGAAAAAAACCTGGCTGACGCCGTCTTCGGAAGCCGCTATTCCGGCCGGGAAATCCTCGTCGACACCTTCTGGCATTATTTCGGCAACAAAGTCCTGACCACACTCTCCAATATCTTCTCAAATCTCCATCTGACCGACATGGAGACGTGCTACAAAATGATCCGGGCCGACATCTTCAAGAAAATGACCCTCGAATGCAACCGCTTCGGCTTCGAACCAGAAGTGACCGCAAAACTGGCCAAAGCACGATGCCGCATCTACGAAGTGCCAATCTCCTACCGAGCAAGGCCATACCACGAAGGAAAAAAAATCGGCTGGAAAGACGGACTGGCAGCAATCTGGTTCATCTTTAAATATAATGTGCTGGAGTAAGGCTTAGCGGCGAGCGGCGAGGTGTTGTTGTTTTATCTCTGTTCTGTGCCCGGGCTTTAGCCCGGGACAAGGTATCCATCGGTGCCCGATGTAATGGGTCAGTCATGGATACTCGGAGTTCCGGTGAGCTTCAGAGCCAGGCTTCTCGGGTAAGGCACTTTAGTGGACAGTGGACAATGGACTGAAGTGGACATTAGTAGACGATGGACTGTGGACAGAAGTGGACATTAGTGGTGAGTGGACGTGGACGTTAATGGATGTTAGTGGACTGAGGCGCAAAGACACGAGTCCCCCACAGGCCTTCAGCCGGCAAAAATGTATCATGCTTACAGTCATGCCCCCTTGCGCCGTAGGCGCTTAACCATGCTTATCCCCAGGCTTCACTTCAGCCTGGGGATAGACGTGCCCCAAAACTGGTGCCTTGTAAAGGCACTGCAGAAGACTGCCCCATGACTGCCCGATTACCCAAGCCAAAACTTTTTTACCGCCAGCCATAGCGTTTTTAACCCTGTAGATATATATTATTTAAGTCTGTATAATCTTTTCATTCACCATCGGCAGGCAAAAAACGCGGCAACCACAAGAAGACCCGGGCGTGGTCCAGGCGCAAACGTCCACCCTGACTTTACCCAGCGCAAACCGAACGACGACGGCAAACCGGAAGGCCATCTCCTCCTGGAATCCAAGCCAATCCAGTTCACCCTCGCATCCAGCCAAAGCCTGACTGGCCGCTGACCATCACGTCACCGGCCCCTGCTCGCATGTGGAAGGGATGCGCGTACCTAAGTCACCTAAAACAAGGAGGCTCAGTATGGAAAAGCATCTGTATCTTTCCTTGATGCCGGAAGCGCTGATCGCCAGTCAACTCGACCCCAAGGCGTTTGGAGCCTACTACGCCGTCGGCACCGAAGCCAAAACCCAAGGCCAGGCAGCCTTCTTCGAAATCGACCCGGCCTTCCGAAGCGACTATTTCCCGATTGAACGCGCATTGCAGCAATGCCACGAGCATGAAGACGGACGCCCCAAAAACTCCGTCTACATCTCCGTCTACCGAGTCATCGAACACGTTCCCCTGGCGGCTCTCGGCACTCTCTATCTCGTCACTAAGGACGGCCGCATCCTCGGACTGCGCAAGTCCACCAACCTGCCCGAAGACGTCAACAGCCTCCATCTCTACAACGAAATCGCGCCGATCAACCCCTTGGTCGCCAGCAGCCTCGCCCCCAAGGCTTTCCACAAATTCATGATGCTGGACCCGAATTCCAAGATCAGCCTGCCTGCCCTCTGCTGGGTGGAATGCACCCTCGGCAACCTGGCCGAAGACCCTGAATTCGGCGACGTCGGCGACCTGCCCTACGACAACATCGACCACCTCCGCTCCTGCCTTATCCAGCTCCGCACCAAGCACGTAGTCACCAAAATCGTCGACCGCCTCAACCCGGCCTCCTTCGCGTACCGCACCATCAAAAACGGCGTTTACTACGGCACCCGCGAGGGCCTGGTGATCTACCAGCTGCCAAGCGTCGATGAATTGAAAGCGAACCACTATCCATGGTGGCGCTCTGCCAACATGTAAGCGCCCACCGCCCCCCCAACGCAAACAAGGTCAAGGAGAAAAGTAGTGAACATGAACATCTGGCTCTATGCAGGACTGATAGGCGGCGCCCTGTCAATCTTGGCTGCTCTCGCCGCCTACAAAAACGTCCTCAAATACGACGCCGGCAGCGCCCGCGCCCAAGAAATCGCCGGCTGGATTCGAGCCGGAGCATCGACCTACCTCAAGCTCCTTTATAAAACCCTGATCGCTCTCGCCATCATCCTCGGCATTATCCTCGCCATCGTATTCTCCGGCGTCGAAAAACAAAATCACGGCCTCCTGACCGCCGGAGCCTTTGCCTTTGGCGCCCTCTGCTCCGCCCTAGCCGGCTGGCTCGGCATGAAAGTGGCTGTCGAAGCCAACGTGCGCACCGCCGTCGCCTGCAAAGAAGGCGTTCCCGAGGGCTTCAGCGTGGCCTTCAAGGCCGGCTCGGTCATGGGGCTGGCCATGGTCGGCGTTGCCGTATTCGGCATGTCGCTGCTCTACCTCATCTGGGAGGACGTCGAAATCATCCTCGGATTCAGCTTTGGCGCCTCCCTCCTCGCGCTGCTCGCCAAAGCCGGCGGCGGCATCTATACCAAGACTGCTGACATCGCCGCTGACCTAGTCGGCAAAGTCGAGGTGGGCATCCCGGAAGACGACCCGCGCAACCCGGCCGTCATCGCTGACAACGTCGGCGACAACGTCGGCGACGTGGCTGGCATGGGCGCTGATATCTTTGACAGCTATGTGGCCGCCGTAGTAGCCTCCATGCTGCTGGGATTCTCTTTCCACAAACAAGAACTCCTCGGCGCACAGTATGTCATCCTGCCCCTGGTTCTCTGCATCATCGGCATCATCTCCACCTTTGTCGGACTGCCCCTTGTCCGAGTCGGCAAAGACGGCAAGCCTGGCCGCGCCCTTAACTTCAGCACTGTCTTCACCTGCATCGTCTTCTCCGTGCTGGCAACCGCCTTTTTCGTCATCGTCAACGCTGTGAGTGGCAGCATGAGCGGCAATGATCCGATGAAAGGCCTCAACTGGGGCGCCCTGATTTCAACCATCACTGGCCTGCTCATCGGCGTCATCATCGGCTTCACCACGGATTATTTCACTAACGACGAACACGCACCCGTTCGCCGCACCGCCCAAATTTCCGGTTCTGGCACTGGCCTGACCATCATCACCGGCTTCAGCTATGGCCTCATCTCCATTGCCCCGGCCATCCTCGGCATCGTCGCCGCCACGATTGCCTCCTACTTCACCTCCCAGGCTTTTGGCATGCCTGGCATCTACGGCATCGGCGTCGCCGCCGTGGGCATGCTCTCCCTCACCGGCGTCATCGTCTCCAACGACGCCTACGGGCCGATTGTTGACAATGCCAAGGGCATCGCGGAAATGTCCGGCATGCCGCATGACGTCGTGGACCGCGCTGACACCCTCGACTCGGCCGGCAACACTGCCAAGGCCATCACTAAAGGCTTCTCCATCAGCGCCGCTGCCCTCACCGTCCTCGCCATGTTCGCTGCCTACTGCGAAAGCATAACTACTTATTCCAAGCAAGACCTCAAACTTGACCTGATGGACCCGCTCGTCCTGTCCGGCGTGCTGCTTGGCTGCATCATCCCGGCGCTGTTCAGCGCTGAGCTGATGCTGGCAGTCACGAAAAACGCCTTCACCATGATCGAAGAAATCCGCCGCCAGTTCAAGGCCGAGCCGGGCATCCTCAAAGGAACTGTCCTGCCTGACTACACGCAATGCGTACGCATCGCCAGCGCCGGCGCACTCAAAGCCCTGATCGGCCCGGCGTTCCTCGCCGTCATCTGCCCCCTCATAGTCGGCTTCATCCTCGGCCCCGGAGCACTCGGCGGATTCCTCGGCGGCGCCATCTTCACCGGCGTCGTCTTCGCCCTCCTGATGTCCAATTCCGGTGGCCTGTGGGACAACGGTAAAAAATACATCGAGGCTGGAAACTTCGGCGGTTCCGGCTCGGAAGCCCACAAGGCAGCCGTGGTCGGCGACACGGTCGGCGATCCCTTCAAAGACACAGCAGGCCCCTCGCTCAATACCCTCATCACGGTCATGAGCCTGGTCGCCAGTCTGTTCGCCCCCCTGATCGCCGTCCATCACTTCTTCAAATAAGACAAACGACTGCACAAAAAACGCCCCCGGCGCTGCCTTAGTCACGGCAGCGCCGGGGGCGTCCTGTTTTAATCCCCAAAATAGCCGACGTACGTAAAGCCCAGCCCCTCCGTCCAGTGCCGGCACTTTAGTGCCGGAACTCGCCCCTAACGAATTATGAATTATGAATTATGAAATGCGCCTCAGCATTCAGCATTCAACATTCAACATTCAACATTCAGCATTCAG
>Ga0209723_1002144_pt1 | contig 27612 bp, 34 predicted proteins | sample BiotimSIPDNA_2_FD_185750 | JGI IMG/M metagenome (GOLD analysis project Ga0209723, IMG submission 185750) | Anaerobic biogas reactor microbial communites from Washington, USA - Biogas_R2 time_0 SIP DNA (SPAdes) (version 2) | ecosystem: Engineered > Bioreactor > Anaerobic > Unclassified | place...
CCTTGAAGCCATGGGCGTTCTCACGATGGTCGATCTTCAGGCGTTTGCAGGGTACTGCCAGGCCTATGCCCGATGGAAGGAAGCGGAGGAGTTCATCGCGCAGCATGGATCCATCTTCAAGACTCCCTCAGGCTATGTCCAGCAAGTACCGCAGGTGAGCATTGCCCAGCAGAACCTCAAAATCATGCAATCCATCGGCTCGGAGTTCGGCCTGTCCCCGGCAACGCGCGCACGCATTATCGCCGCGGGATCGTCGGGTGAAAACGATATGAACCAGGACCCCATGGAACGTTTGCTGAGAGGCGGGTGGAAGGATGCCCTATGACGAACATAAGGCCAGCCGTGTCGTGGACTTCGTCCAATGCCTCCGGCACACCAAGGGAGAGTTCCATGGAAAGCCCTTCGCCCTCTTGCCCTGGCAGGAGAAGATCGTCCGGGATGTCTTTGGCACCGTCCGGGAAGAGCACCCGGATATGCGCCAGTATTCCCAGGTCTACATCGAAATCGGGAAAAAGAACGGAAAACAGCTCAGCCTGGATACCCCGATTCCTACCAGCGATGGGTGGAAAAGCATGGGCGAACTTCAGGTAGGCGATACCGTTTTTGATGAAGCCGGGCAGGCCTGTCATGTCATCGGGCTGAGCGAGATGGATGCTACAGAGCAGTGCTACCGCATCACCTTCAGGGACGGCAGCCACTTAGACGCGGGTGAAAGACACCTGTGGGCTGTACAAGTCGTCAACAATGGGAACCGCAGCAAAATCCTGACGACCGGGGACATCTACAAGAAGACGATCGCGTATCGACAGCGCCATCAAGGAACGGTAGATGAAAAGCGCTCGGTTGTACGCATCCCCGTGGCCCGGCCATTGAACCTTCAAGAAAGAGAGCTGCCGCTTGATCCCTATGTGTACGGGTACTGGCTTGGCAAGGGCGTCATCTGGACCAATATCGGCGGTACCTGGAAACAAGGAAAATAAAGGAGGAACCCATGAAAGAACTCATTTTTTGCATCAGCGCGGGGGAAGCGCAGCTGCTATTGGATGCCCTGGTGGAACTGCCCTTCAAACGTTCCGCGGACCTGATCTTCAAAATCCAGAAACAGGCGACGGAGCAAGCGGAATCGGACAAGGGAGGAGAACAGCACGGTGGCTAAGAAACCGACCGCAAAGGCGTGTGCGGATCTGGCGATGGCTGAGCTGGAAGGTGACCTGATTCCTTACATGCTTGGAAAAGAGTCGCTGGACGGCCAAGGCGCGGACTGTCAGGGGCTTGTGGAAGCCGTTGTCCGTGCCCTGGGTGGAACGATCAGCTACAGGGGCAGCAATGATATGTTTCGGAATGCCTGCACCTATGTGGCGACACTGGACCAGGCAAGAAATGAAGGACGTCTGGTGCCTGGCGCTGTCCTGTTTATCGTTCGTCTGGATGGCGGGGAGCCGCCTCAGTACAAGGATGGCAAAGGCAATGCCAGCCATGTGGGCTGGTACACCGGCGGACGCTATGAGGTGGTCCATGCCAGCAGTTCCAAAGGAAAGGTGGCCGCGTCCACCCTGAAAAACGCCTGGACCCATGTTGGCTGGCTGAAGTCTGTGGACTACGGATACGAACAGGTGGAAGGAGCACAAGACATGGAAACCATTGCAATGGGCTCACGGGGAGAGCGCGTTAGAGAGATTCAACTGCTGCTTCAGGGCCTGGGCTATGACATCGGCAGCCGAACCGGTGCGGACGGGATCTTCGGCAAAGCCACCCAGGCAGCTGTGGAACAGTACCAGCACGACAGGGGTCTGCCGGTTACCGGTGTCTGGGACGAAAAAAAACACACAGCTTCAAACGAAAATACAGGAGAGCAAGCAGAAGAACCTACGGCAGTTTCTGTCGCTCAGCGTCTGGGAGAGATTGCCCTGGAGCTTGCACAGATCGCATCCCAGCTGAGCTGACGCAGTACCGGATCACGAAACCACAACCGCGGAGGCGGTATTTTTTATGGAGGAATGGAACATGAAAGTCATTGAATCGATTTGGGCGAAGATCCAGTTTGCCATTACGGTGCTGGGCGGAGCCCTTGGGTACTTCCTGGGAGGACTGGATGGATTGCTGATTGCCCTCATTGTCTTTGTCGTGCTGGACTATATCACCGGGGTGATGGTGGCCATCATCGACAAGACGCTGTCCAGCGAGGTGGGCTTTAAGGGGATCTTTCGAAAGATCCTCATCTTTAGTTTGGTTGGCGTGGCCCACATTGTGGACGCTAACATCATTGGTACGGGTGCCGGACTGAGGACGGCGGTCATCTTCTTCTACCTGAGCAATGAAGGGCTGTCTATCCTGGAGAACACGGTGTACCTGGGGCTGCCTGTACCTGAGAAGCTCAAGACAATCCTGGCGCAGTTGCAGGATAGCAACGAAGAAGCCGAATAACGAACCCTCAATTAACCCCCAGTCTGGATACGTGTCCAGCTGGGAGCTTTTTTTTTTCGGAGTTTTCGTCCAAACAGCACGGAATCTTCCAGTGAGCTTTGAGGACAGAAGTTCTCAGACAGGAGGACAGGGCATGACAAATGAGCAAAAAGAAAATGTGCGGAAGATGCGCGGGGCTGGCGCAAGCTACGCAAAGATAGCAGGAGCGCTTGGCTTATCGGAAAACACAGTCCAATCCTTCTGCAGAAGAAACAACCTGACTGACGGATACGTAAAGAACGGGGAACCGACTGGCAAGGGAGCGCCATTCTGCCTTAGCTGCGGCGTTCCAATCAGACAGACCCCCGGCTATCGCGCCAGGAAGTACTGCTCAGACAGATGCCGGATTGCCTGGTGGAACAAACACCCGGCTGAGCCAGGCCGAAAGAGCACGCGCTCATTCGCCTGCCTTGCTTGCGGAAAGCAGTTCGATGCTTACGGCAGACGTGAACGGAAGTACTGCTCACAGTCCTGCAGCGCCAGATCGAAGAGGAGCCGCCCATGAGCAGGGAGCAGGCGGTCATCCGCTATCTTCTGGAAATTGCCGCCTACAGGAAATGGCTTGAAAACGGCTTCATTACGGAGGCTGAACTCCGCGAAATCGAGTCCGAGGCCGCGGACAGGCACAGGTTGCCGCAGAACAGCATTTATCGCTGAAAAGACTTGATAATATCGGCATTCAGAGTGATAGATGTCACTGTGAAAGGAGGGCTTGCCATGGAAGTGACAGTGGTCAAAAAACAGATGACATATACAGCTATGCAGGCTCATAAAAGGGTCGCCGCATACGCAAGGGTCTCGTCAGAGAAGGAAGGGATGCTGCACTCCCTGGCGGCGCAGGTCAGCCACTACAGCGGCTACATCCGCAGCCATCCCGGATGGACTTTTGCAGGCATATACGCGGACGAGGGCATAACGGGAACGAAGAGCAGCCGGCCGGAGTTCGCGCGAATGCTCAATGACTGCAGGGCGGGAAAGATCGACCTCCTGCTGACGAAGTCGATATCCCGCTTCGCCCGCAACACAGTCGACTTGCTGAATTCGGTGCGCGAGCTCAAGGATATCGGCGTGGACGTCTATTTTGAGGAACAAAACATTCACACCATGAGCGGCGACGGCGAGCTTATGCTGACCATCCTGGCATCGTATGCCCAGGAGGAAAGCCTGTCTGTCAGCGAAAACCAAAAATGGCGCATCCGGAAAAACTTCACGGAGGGCAAGCCCTGGAACGGCACCATGCTGGGTTACCGCTGCAAGGACGGGATGCTGACCATAGTGCCGGAGGAAGCCGACATCGTCAAGCTTATTTTTCGGCTCTATCTGGAGGGCCGGGGTTTTGCCGCAATCATGAAAAAGCTGAACAGAGATAAAGTCCTTACGCGCTTTGGTAATGCATGGTGCCGAAATGGGGTAAAACGGGTACTTTGCAATTATGCCTACACTGGCAACCTGCTGCTCCAGCAGACCTTCACTGAAAACCACCTGACCAAGAAGAGGATGGCCAACGCAGGCCAGCTCCCCCAGTACCATGCCGCGGAAACGCACGAAGCGATCATTCCTGCCGCGCAGTTCACCGCGGCACAGGAGGAAATGGCCCGTCGCGCCGCCAGGCATTGTCAGAAAAAGAAGAAACAGGACACCTATCCCTTCACCGGGCTCATCACCTGCGCCATTTGCGGAAAACACTTCAACCGTAAATCCAGGCCGACCGGCCCTGTATGGATCTGCTCTACCTACAACACCCTGGGTAAAGGCGCCTGCGGCTCAAAACAAATCCCGGAGGCCGCCCTGCTGACCGCTGCCCGGGAGGTCCTGGGGGACACGGATGCCCCTGCTAGCCGGCTCACGGGGGTATTGGCCAGGGAAGGCAACGCCCTGGTGTTCATCTTCAAAGACGGCAGGCGAATCGATAAACGATGGAAAGACCGCTCCAGATCGGAAAGCTGGACGGCGGCCATGCGCGAGGGCGTCCGCCAGGCAAATTACGCAAGGAGGGAAACAAATTGACGCTTCTCACGAATGTGACCATGATACCAGCCACCAGGAGCCTGCACACACAGAGCCCTATTGGGCAGAACACAAAGCGCAAGGTGGCCGCCTATGCCCGCGTATCCACTGGCACCGAGGAGCAGTTGACCAGCTATGAAGCCCAGGTAGACTACTACACTGCCTACATTCAAGGAACCCCGGACTGGCTCTTTGCTGGCGTGTACACTGACGAAGGGATTTCTGCCCTCAGCACAAGGAACCGCGACGGTTTCAACAGGATGGTGTCGGATGCGCTGGCTGGAAAGATAGACCTCATCGTCACAAAATCAGTCAGCAGGTTTGCCCGCAACACAGTGGACAGCCTGACAACAGTCCGCAAGCTGAAGCAGCACAAGGTTGAGGTTTTCTTCGAGAAAGAGAACATCTATACCTTTGACGGAAAAGGCGAGTTATTGCTGACCATTCTCTCAAGTTTAGCGCAGGAAGAGTCGAGGTCCATAAGTGATAATGTGAAATGGGGTCAGCGCAAGCGTTTTGCCGACGGAAAAGTGTCTCTTCCGTACAAAAAGTTCCTCGGATATGAGAAGGGCGAGGACGGGCGCCCCGCGATTGTGGAAAGCGAAGCAGCCAGCGTCCGCATGATATACCGGCTGTTCATGGAGGGCATGACCCCATCCGCTATCGCAAAGCGGCTGATGGAAGCGGGCATACTCACCCCCGGCGGCAAAATGGTCTGGCAGGTATCCACCGTCAAGTCCATCCTCACCAACGAGAAATACCGCGGGGACGCCATTCTGCAGAAGAGCTTCACGGTCGATTTCCTCACCAAGAAGAAGAAGGCCAACGAGGGCGAGGTGCCCAAGTACTTTGTGGAGAACAGCCACGACGCCATCATCGACCCGGTCGAGTTCGACGCCGTCCAGGCCGAGATGGAGCGCAGGAAGAAGCTGGGACGCCCCAGCGCCTGCAACAGCCCGCTGTCGGCGAGGATCGTGTGCGGCGACTGCGGCGGCTACTACGGCGCGAAGGTCTGGTGCTCCACCTCAAAGTACCGCAGGGTGATCTGGCGGTGCAACGAGAAGTACAAACGCGAGGAGACTTGCGCCACCCCGCACGTGACGGAGGAAGACGTCCGGCGGAAGTTCGTCTCCGCTTTCAACTCCGTGCTGTCCTGGCGGGAGGGGCTGATCAATAACTGCCGCCTTGCGCAGGACACGCTGTGCGACTGCGCCGCATTGGACGCTGAAACTGCCGCGCTTGGCCATGAGATTGGGGTGCTCGAGGCGCTGGCCCGCGGATCCATACTGGCCGCCTGTGAGGGAAGCAACGAAGCAGGCGTTGCCGGAATCAGCAATGCATATGTCCAGAAGCTTGACAGCGCCATCAAGCGGCAAAAAGAACTGGAAGCCCTCCGGCGGGAGAAGCAGAACAAGAGGGTGCTGCTGGACGGGTTCATCCGGAACATCGAGGACAGCGGTGAGAGCATCGGCGAATTCGACGAGCGGCTCTGGGCTGCGGTGACGAAGAAGGTGACGGTCATGCCAGACGGCGCGCTGGTGTTCAGCTTCAAGGACGGCACGGACATCACCATCGAAGAGGAGTGAGCGGTATGCTGGAGCGGCAGATACGGGTCATCCCGGGCAGGAACTCGCCGGAGTTCAGACAGCATGACCAGAAGCGCGCCTGCGCCTATGTGCGCGTGTCGACCGGGCATTCAGCACAGATGCATTCCCTGCAGAACCAAACGGAATACTATGAGCGCAAGATCAGAGGTAATCCGCGCTATGCGCTCTGCGGGATTTACTCGGACGCTGGAATCTCCGGCAGCCGGGAAGACCGGCCGGGGTTCATGGCCATGATGGAAGCGTCGCGCGTGGGGCTGGTGGACGTCATCCTGACAAAGTCCGTTTCGCGCTTTGCCCGGAACACCGAGCTGCTGCTGCGCTCCGTCCGTGAACTCCGTTCCCTGGGCGTCGGCGTCCTGTTTGAAGAACAAAGGATCGACACGCTCAGCGCGGAGGGCGAACTGCTTCTGACTATCCTCGCGTCAATCGCTGAGGAAGAGCGCAGATCGGTCAGCAAGAACATCCAGAAGGATACGATACGTCCTGCCTGGATGCCTGTCTGCATGTACTGCCGGTTGATTTTGCCGCAGGCTGCGGCAGCGTGCTTTTCCCTGCCGAACGTTTTCACCAGTTGAATCCCCCGGATCTGCTCCTGCACGGTGTTTCCCAGTTTCCCCAGAACCATACGGAGTCTGCCGGTGGCAGGCCGTAGTCCAAATGCGTACCGGGCGATACCAAACACCATGAAGGGAACGAAAACCAGATACAGCAGGGACAAGGGAATACTCCAGACCATCATGACAAAGAACACGCCCAGAATAAACAGTAGGTTGCTGAGGATTGTAACACTGGCGAACCCCAGAAAGGTCTGCAGTGTTTCGGTATCGGAGGTGAGCCGGGACAGAATATCGCCGGTGCGCGCCTTATCATAGTAAGTAAATGAAAGATCCATCAGATGGGAATACACCTGGCGCCGCAATGACAGGACCGCTTTTTGTCCGTTGACTTCAGAATAATACCTGGTCGCGAAATCGATTGCCGCCTGGGCCAGGGCAGCCAGTAGGATCCCGGATCCCGCGGCGATCAGATATCCAACTCTGTCCGGCATCAGGTATTGATCCAGTGCCGTCTTGACAATGAGGGCAGGCGTCAGGCTGAGAGCAGAAGAAAACAAAAAACCCAGCACAATGAAGGCCATTGATTTCTTGTATTTCACAATATACCTCAGAAGGCGCTTGAAAATCGGCAACAGTTTACCCTTTGGTTTCATATTTCCCAGCTGGTTGCCGCCCTGGGTCTTTAAGTTGCTGCTTTTTTTCTCCGGTTGGATGCTTGACATACTGGAATGCCCTTTCATTCTCCTGTGCATCGCGGCGTTGAAAATGGATCAGGTTATTTGATGTTGTGTCCTGTCCCGATTCCTGTCATAAATCCCCATTGCAGTCAGGACAATCCTTTCCCGGGTAACTTTTCCAAAAACCGTTGCCTGTACACCAGTCCGCATTTTCTGCATAAAGTTCTCTTCCCGCTGTGAAAACGCTTCTCTTAGAAGACTTGAAAACGTTTCGATTTTCTTTGCAGGCAAAAGCAGCTGTTCACGATTCACATCATAATGCATGAAAAATGTCTCTTTCACAATACTGCTGTTTCTGTCTCTAAAACAAAGTCTTTACGATATCCAGGCCCGCGACAAGGGAGCCGATGGAGCTTCCGATATTGGCCATGATGACAATCAGCAGGATCTTGAGAAAGCGGTTTTTCAGAAAGTATTTCACCCGGAAGATATCCCTGGGGATGTTATTGATGTCCTGAACGGTAGGTTTTCTGATCGTCGCTTCAACAATGCCGGTCACCCACCCGCAGGCAATCAGTGGGTTCAGAGAGGTGAACGGCGCTGCGACAAGGGAAGTCAGTATACTCAGGGGGTGTCCAAAGGACAGGGCGGTAAACGCAGCTGCCAGCAGCCCGTTCCAAAGTACCCACGACGAGAGCTGCCGCATTCCTGTTTCAATATTCACGATGAAACTGTAGACAATCAACCCGGCGATCAGCAGGGGGATCGCCCAGGCGATGACGCGGGAAGCCGTATTCCCGGGCGGCACTGATGAAAGCCCGGCGATGTCCTGCGTTTTGTAAATCTCTTCCTTCACTCCGGGAACATGCGCCCCGCCAAGTATGGCCACAACCTTCCTGCCTGGCGCTTCTTTGATTTTGTGTGCGATATACTGGTCGCGTTCACTGATGAGAATATCCGCGATCTTGGGAAACTGCGCGCGCGCCTGGGCTGTGACTGACGCCAGCACATCCATCTTTAAAAGTTCGCTGACATCCTCGTTTGACAGGTCCTTGTCATCGTCGCTGGACAGCAGCAGGTCAAACAGCAGTTTGCCTTTGTCCCATAAGTTCAGTTTGCGCCAGATGCGGGTAAAGGTTGTCTTGATGCTGCGGTCCGCCAAAACCAACTGTGCGCCTGTCTCCTTCGCGCTGTTTATGCCTTCAAGCATTTCCCGCCCGGCTATGGTATCCAGACCTTTGGCGATCCTCTTCTGATAGGAACCCAAAATCAGGTTGGCCAGCAGGAAACCAATTTTCTTTGACTTGATGATCTGAATGATGTCTGTGTTTTCCCATGCCTTGGGATTCTGTATGCTTTGATAGCGTTCTTCATCCAGCTCAACACAAACGCTGTCAGGCTGTTCCTCATGGATCACCTTTTTGATCAGATCAGCGCTTTGCTTCAATACATGCGCAGTCGCGACCAGAATGATTTCTTTCCCCTGGTAATCCAGTCTTACAAGATGATCTTCCATTGTGTCTGCCCTTCATGGTTTTTCAATCATTAACCCGCCTTCTGCTGTCAATCATGGCCCATCTTAACGGTACAGGATTGCATTTGGCTGTTTGTCCACAGCCATTGCTTCCAGATCTTTCTGATTGATGATGGAACCCGGTGTTGCCCTGTCAATGTACAGGATTCCGTCCAGATGATCGATTTCGTGACAAAAAGCACGGGACAAAAAACCCTTGCCTTCCAATTTCACGGGTAATCCACGTTCGTCCGTGGCATGAACAATGACTCTTTCCGGACGCTTAACCCTTCCGCAGATGCCCGGAATGCTAAGGCAGCCTTCATATCCCTCCTGTTCTCCTGTGGCTTCAACGATAACAGGATTTATCAGCTTGATAAGCCCTGTGCCGTCGTCAATTACGACCATGCGCCTCAAGATGCCAACCTGCACCGCGGCCAAACCCGCTCCGTTTGCAGCGTACATGGTTTCCGCCATATCTCTGAGCAGCACAAGTGTTTTGTGATCGACCGCCTCAACTGTTTTTGATTTCTTTCTCAGTACGTCGTCATTCAGATAGTTGATTATTTTTCGTAAAGCCATATGTCTGTCTCCGAATCAATCAATAAATCCAGGCCAAAACAATCTGTTTCCCCAATAACACAGGAACAGACCAAATCATGATCCTGTATATTGATCGCTTCCAGCGGACATCCGCTGGCACACACCGCAATACACGGGGCAGCACCGGGCATAAAAACAGCATGGCGCTCCGCCGGGCTGCTTTTCAACGCTTTGCCCTGCTGTTCGCGCTGCGCGGGGCAGCCCATTGGCGGGATGGATTTCATCAAACTGCTTAAACGCCCTCAGTCATCTTCTCTTTTTGACAGTTCCCTGTCCATCATATGGAGGCCTTTGCCGGCTGCGCCGCCAATGCGTTCGAACCTGTCAACGAGATCCTGTGCGTTGGTTTCCTCTTCTCCCTGTTCCTGAATGAACCATTTAAGGAATTCGGCTGTCAGATGGTCATTCAGATCAAGCGCCTTTTCATATATCTGATAGATGGATGCTGTAATATACTGCTCATGCTTCAGCCCGGCATACAGCGGGTCTCCGATTTCCCTGAACGATTTATCCGGTTCTTCAATAGCGCTCAGGGTCACTTTTTGACCGGCATCAATCAGAAAACCACGGATTTTCATTGCATGCTCATACTCTTCACCGGCTTGAGCCATATACCACCGCGCGAAACCGGGGAATTTCTTCTCTTCATAAAAGTTTGCGAATTCCATATAGAGATACCCGGAGTGCAATTCCTTATTGATTTGTTCAACAAGCATCGTTGCAATTTCATTTTTGATCATGACAATTTTCCTCCCGTTTTTTCAGGCAGCGAAATCTTTCGCTTGACCGTACTAGTCCAAAACAGCGATGGCTTCAATCTCCAAGACCGCATCTTTCGGCAAGCGGCTCACCTCAATGCAGGAGCGAGCGGGCTTGTGCCCGCCGAAAAACCGGGCATAGGCTTCATTCATTTCCTTGAAATCATTCATATCAGCAATGAACACAACACATTTGACGATGTTCTCCTTTTTACCGCCACCGGACTGAACAATCGACAGCACATGATTCAGTGACGCGGTTGTCGCCTCCAGGATGTTCGTCTGCAGTTCCCCGTCCTTTAGGGGTAATTGACCCGATACGTAAATTGTCTTTCCCCCGAGAATTCCCTGTGAGTAAGGTCCTGCCGCCGCCGGGGCAGCCTCTGTCTGCAAATACCTCATGCTTCCTGTTCACCCTCTTCATAACGATCGCTTTTATGCAAATCCAGCCATACCATCAACAGTTCGTGACTTGCCGGGCCCATCAATGCATATGCTCCTGGCAGACATCCCCTGATGAATTCAATTCACCCCGGCAAAATGCTTCCGCCGCTGCCAGGGCGTCCCCCTGAGCGCCTGTAACAACCTTGATGTTTCTGCTGTTGAATATTTCTATGGCTCCCCCGCCCATACCGCCCGCAATGATGACCTCAACGCCATGGTCTCCAAGAAAGTTTGGGAGATATCCCGGCTTATGGCCTGGATTGGGAATCGTAAACGCCTCCTTTTTGAGCGAATCATACATCAGGAAAGTTTCACAATGCCCAAAGTGTTCGGCTACCTGTTCCTTCATGGCTGCTACAGCAATGATCATTTTTCAATTCCTCCCATACTTTTTATCAGTTCGACGGCTGGTATCAGCCAGTCGCCCTGCAGATCCTCCACTCTTCCCCTGTCACATGCCTCAGAAATCGCCGGATCCACCGGAATGGTGGCAAGGAGGGGCAGACTGTACTCCAGCGCCACTTTCGATGCCCTGCTTTCACCGAAGATGCTGTACTTCTTCCCGTTGTCAGGACAGACGAAATAGGAAAAATTCTCCACCAGGCCCAGGATCGGCACGTTCATCATCCGCGCCATCCTGACCGCCTTGCCCACAATCATGCCCACCAGTTCCTGGGGTGAAGTCACCACAAGGATGCCGTCCAGCGGCAGGGACTGGAACACTGTCAGCGGCACGTCACCGGTTCCCGGGGGCATATCCAGGAACATCACATCCACGTCATCCCAGTACACATCGCTGAAAAATTGCTTGACGGTGCCGCCCAGAATGGGTCCGCGCCAGATGACCGGGTCAGAGTCATTTTCAAGCAGCATATTCACCGAAATGATCTGGATGCCATCCCGGCTCTCACAAGGCAGGATGTGCAGCCCATCCCCCCTGGCTTTTCCCGTGATGCCAAACGCCCTGGGAATGGAAGGGCCGGTGATGTCAGCGTCCAGGATCGCGGTCCTCAAACCTGACTGGTTGGCGCTGACGGCCAGCAGGCTGGTGACCAGGGATTTACCCACGCCGCCCTTGCCGCTGACAATCCCGATGACTTTGCCGACCCGGCTTTCCGCGTTCAGATGCGCTTTCAGGTCCGGCGGTGCTTTTCTGTCTTCGCAGTTCTGGGCGCAGCTTCCGCAGTTGTTGTCACAGTTCTCGCTCATGCGTTGATGTTCTCCTTTTATTTACAGGGTGAGTGTCTGTCCGCCGGAAATATAATCAATCTGCTTTCCAAGCCGTTTTCTAAGCTCCTCATAGGCAGGAAGCCCGGTGCAATGGCAGGTAGAGTACCGCGCGCCTGTCCCGGCAAGATAGGCAGCAACACTGTCAATCACACTGTCTTCAGCCCTTCCCTGCGTATGGGAATGGAGGTGGAACCCGCCGATGACCGCATCAGGTGTCCGCGCCGTTTTCTGCTGATAATCTTTCAGGATGTTCACAATGCCATGGTGCGAGCAGCCTGTGAGCAGCAGCGTCTTTCCGCCTTCCCGGAATTCCGCGACCTGTTCGTGCAGAAAATCATCAGGCGCCAGATGGCCGTTTCGATTCATCATCAGGTTCCGGTTCGTGTCCGGAATCATTTCAAGCAACCTGATATCTGAATACAAGGTTACGCCTTGCGTGATCACCATCGCGTCATGGGTAAACACCAGGCGCGGATTGCCCCTCAGTTCCTGCGGCAGACCGATGTCATCCGTTACCTCCCCGGCCCTGATTGCATAGTGAAAGGTGAAGGCTTCTCTCCTCAGGTAGACGCTCGCCTTCCTGTTGACTTTCAGGAAAGCGGGGATCCCGCCGCCATGGTCATAATGCCCATGGGAGAGGATGAGGTGTGTGACGGTTTTCAGGTCCAGGCCCAGCTTCTCCGCGTTTTCGAGGAACAGCCCGCCGCACCCCGTGTCAAACAGGACAGTGGCTTTCTTCATTTGAATCAGAATGCTCAGCCCGTGTTCGCTCTTCAGGTTCTCCGCCGCGCTTGTGTTTTCAGCCAAAACAGTGATCTTCATCGGTCCTCTCCTTTTTTGTCAGTTCTTTCGCCGGGTTATTTGATCAGGAGCAGCAAAAGCGCAAGCGCTACCCCGGAAACAAAGGAGACAGCAGAGTGTTCCTTCTCATGCTCTCCGGCTTCAGGAAGCAGGTGGGCAGCGGAAATGTAGATCAACACCCCGGAAACAAAGCCCAGGGCCAGCCCCAGATGGGAACTGCTGATTTTGGAAATCAAGGGATAAGCGACCAGCGCGCCGATGGGCGTGGTCAGCCCGGCAGCAAAGAAGGCGAACAGCGCTGCCTTTTTGGAGGAGATTCCTGATTTGAGCAGCATGGAGAAGGTGATGACCCCCTCCGCGAATTCATGCACCACAAGCCCCAGGCCCGTGAGCACACCTGTCATGGTACTGACAGAAAAGGTCACAGTATAGATCACACCATCCAGCAGGGAATGGATAAGGATTCCCTGGATGGCGGTGATCCCAAAGGCCAGTTCCTTCGTCTTTGTCCGTTTTTTGATGACTTTGTTGCTCATGTACATGAACACAAACCCTGCCAAGGCAGCGAGGCCGGCCAGGCTGTTCTTCTCAATCGCGTTTGGAAGCGCCATGATGAGCGGTGAAGCAATCAGCATGCCTGCCGCGAAACACATGAAGTATTCCAATGTTTTTTCCGCCCAGCGGCTGTTTTTCCAGATGACATAGATCCCGGCCGAGTTGACCAGCAAAGCGCCGGACGCGAACAGCAGGATCCAGAAAAAGGTGTCTTGATGGTTCATAACATTTCCTCATACCAGGCAGTTCATCCGCAAGTGAGTTGTGTTCAGGCTGTGGGCCGTTCCGTTTTCAGCATAGGAAGGATTTTCCGGTAGATTTCTTCAGCAGCCTTCCCGCTGGGGCAGGGGATATCCGCGATGGAAAGCCCCCGGTTCACTGCCTGGATCGCTGTCGTGTCGTAGGGGATGACGCCGGCGAAAAAGAGATTTTCCCTTTCGCAATACCGTTTGATCTCCTCAGTCTTTTCAGGGTTGATGTCTGCCTTGTTCACACACACGGCAATCCTGACGCCAAAGCCGCGGGCGGTCTTTACGATGCGCTCCAGGTCGCTGATGCCTGACACAGAAGGTTCCGTCACGATGAGCGTGACATCCGCCCCGCTGAGCGTCGCGATCACCGGGCAGCCGATGCCGGGGGAACCGTCGACAATGGCAAAGGGTACGTCCTCCCTTGCCGCCTCTTTCATCCGCTTTTTGACCTGGCTGACCAACAGGCCCGAAGTGCCGCTGCCCATCGCGAGTTTCGCCGTTGAAAACACCGCGTCCCCATTCCTGAACAGCGTCATGCTGCCAGCCTTGTGCGGCTTCATTTTGATGGCAAAAACAGGGCAGACCAGCGTGCAGACCCCGCAGCCTTCACAGGCATAGGGGTTGATCCGATAAGGGTTCCCGGGAATGATCGCGTCAAACCGGCAGCTCTTATGGCATTCGCCGCAGGAGATGCATTCAGCAGGGTTGATCTCTGCAAGCGGAAGCCCGAAGTAAGGCGCTGACTTGTGTGATGTGTAAAGGCCGTTCACCAGATGCAGGTTCGGCGCGTCCACATCGCAGTCCGCGCAGGCCCGCGTCTTGGACAGACGGATGAAGGCGCTTGCCAGAGTTGTCTTGCCGGTGCCGCCCTTGCCGCTAAGGATGACCAGCTGCCGCATCCAAGGCCTCCCTTTCTATCCTTTGAAGCAATTCCTGAAACATCAATCGGTACTGTTTGTCTTCCCTGGCAGCGATTTCCGCGTTTGAGTTGAGTAAGCCAAGAATCTCATCAAAGGGGATCGCTGCCAGGATGGGAATGCCATGCCGGCGGCAGTAATCCCGGGACGGGTCGTCTCCCGGCAGGGTTTTGTTGAGCACCGCGCCAAAGGGCTTGTTATACAGCTGTACCAGTTCATGCACCATTTTCAGGTTGTGCGCGCCAAAGCGCGTCGGTTCGGCCACCAGCACACAGTAGTCCGCGTCTCTGATGCTTTCAGAAACCATGCAGGAACTTCCGGGCGGGCAATCAATGAAGACATTGTTTTCGCTGCCGTTGTTTTTTCGGCTCAGGAGTGCCCTGATAATGGGGACACCGGAGGCTTCCCCTGTGTTCAGGAACCCGGACAGGACCCGGACGTCTTCGGAGGTCCCTTCCTGGATTTCCCCGATGTCACGCCTGATTTCACTCAGCGCTTGGTTCGGGCACACCCTCAGGCAGCCGCCGCAGCCATGGCAGAGTTCCTCAAACACCAGCAGTTCCCCGCTCGCCCAGGCCAGCGCATGGAAGGCGCAGAAATCCACGCATTTCCGGCAGCTGTCGCAAAGCAAAGGATTGACCCTGGGCAGGGGAACGGTCACTTTTTGGATGTGCCGGATTTGGGGCTTGAAAAACAAGTGCCCGTTGGGCTCTTCCGCGTCACAGTCGATATAGGTTGAGGGGGCAGCGGCACAGGCCAGGTTGACTGACACAAAGGTTTTTCCCGTTCCTCCCTTGCCGCTGAGGACAGCGATTGTTCCGGTTTTCATCCATTCAGTGTCGGTGAAAACCTTCATGGATTTCAATCAGTCTGTCCAATCCACCCTGCTGAAAGCGCCGGATGTTCTCCATTGCGCTCAAGCCGGGTTCGGTTTTATACAGTTTCAAGTCTGCCGTCAGCAGCACCTTGGCCGCATTGCCGCCGCACTGCGGAGTGAGCAGGATCTCCGCGCCGCTGTCCGCAAGAGTCTGAGCCGCCTTGATGCCTGCGCCGCCTGCGCTTTGCGCGGCTGAATTGTCAAGGATCTCCGTCAAGCCGCTTTCCTCATCATAAATCATAAAACCCAAAGCCCGGCCGAAGGATGCGGCTGCCGCCGGATCCTGTCCTTTTTCATCAACGGGTACTGCTATTTTCACTTTTCTGCCTCCTCAGGATTTTCCGCGGCATTTCCTGTCACGGTCTGTCCGTGCCGATGGCGGCTGCAGGCGCCGCGCCTGCATGCTTCACTGTCCCAGCTGCCGCCATACAGCTTGTATTCGCCGCCGCTGATGGTCAGCGGCACGCAGTCCACCAGAGCGCGCGCGATCTTTTTGCGGGCCTGGTCGTAAATCGCTTGCACCGTGGTGCGAGCAACACCCATTTGCCCCGCACATTCCTCTTGGGTGAAGTTCCGGTAATCGATCAGCCGAATGGTCTCAAACTCGTCCACAGTCATCGTCACCTCTTCCCGCATGCCGGCACGTTGACCAAGCGGGCCAAAGCGATTGTTGCGGGGCAGGCAGCATACATTGCGCCTTTTCATAGGCCGCGGCATATTGTCACCTCTACTTCTCTGGTGTTGTCCGGAGCGAATATGTTCTCCGCCCCGGACAGTCGATGTTTGTTACAGTGTTTCCAGCTGTTTGTCGATCGTTTCCAACCGGGCTTTGAGGAAGTTTCGTTGTTCCTGAAGCAAAGACTTGCGGGTTTCTTCATCCAGCGGAGCGCCGGCATTCCGAAAGTACCCATAACCGGGACCGAATCCTCCGCCAAAGCCCATGCCCCGCCCACATCCCATTCCGCGGCCGAAGCGCGCTCCCAGGGGATGTCCCATCCCGCGTCCGTAGAATTCTTTGGCAGGGATACCCTCACCGCTGCCGCAGGGACCCAATCCCCGCCCTGTCATGCTTCCCGCGCCTGCGGGTCCTGTTCCATTCAATCCTGGCATGTTGACCTCCTTATGTCCTGCCTCTCAGCCTGCAATGGCTGATCTTGAGATTGTTACTGACATATGTCAGCTACCACCCTCATCATAGCAGGTATCCGGCATATGTCAATATCCAGGAAAGAATATCTAAAGAATATTTTCGAGGCTATTAATCATGCGCGTTTATTCAATTGGAAGCGAAGGGCTCCAAATGCATCCACTCGTCCATACGCCTAATCCCGAATCTCTTTATCCGCAATCACTCAGGCCAGGTAACTCAGGGCAGCCAATGCAGCAACAGTGCCGTCCGCCGCGGCAGTGGTCAGTTGGCGGATGCGTTTGCTCCGGCAATCCCCGGCAACGAACACCCCCGGTGTGTCCGTCAGGCAGGCTTCATCGGCATCAATGTAGCCGTTCTCGTTTAGCCGGGCAACGCCGGCGAAAGGACCGTTCTCCGGTTCAAGGCCGATGGCGATGAACAAACCCTCGACCAGAATGCGTAGTTCTTCTCCGGACGCTTCCTTGCATACCCTCACATGGCAGAGGCCGCCATCCCCGCCGTGGATAGAGGTGACCTGTGCCCCAAAGATGCAGGAGACATTCTTTCGCCCCTGCAGCGACCGAGCCAGCCGTTCCTCGCCGGTAAAGAAGTCCAGATTTTGGATGACAGTAACATGGTTGCAGATGTCCGCAAGAAAGATTGCCTCCTGCAGCGCGGTGTTCCCACCGCCTATCATGGCCACCTTTTTGCCGCGGTAAAAGTCACCGTCGCACACCGCGCAGTAGCAGATGCCCTTCCCGGCCAGTTCCACTTCGCCCGGCGCCCCGAGCATGCGGTGCTTCACCCCCGCCGCGATGATCACGCTGCGGGACTCGATTACCGCCCCATCGTCTGTCCGTACAGCTTTATGGGTGCCAAGGTCCTCCACATCGGTGACAGCCGCGATATCAAACTCCGCGCCAAGGTTGATCACCTGGCTGAAGAGTCGGTCGGCGAAGTCACTGCCGGACATGCTGTCTGTGCCGGGGAAATTTTCCACTTTCGGGGAATAGGCGATCTGCCCGCCAAAGACGTTTTTCTCCAGCATTAGGACGGACTTGCCCGCCCGGAGCGCGTAGAGCGCGGCGGTCATGCCGGCCGGACCGCCGCCGATGATCACGATGTCATGCAAGGGCTGAACTCCTCTTCAGGTCACGCTGTGACGGTCTGCGCCTGCAGGTAGCGCTTGATGTCGGCAACACCCACATGCTGCTGAACGACATCACCCTGCACAGCGACCAAGGTGGGCGCTTGCTTGATGCCATATTGTATAGCTAGCTCCTTGTTTTCCACCGCGTACAGCTTCCGGTAGACGACACCTGCCTTGTCCAGCAGCATGGTGGCCGCCCGGCAGTTGGGGCAGGTCGCGGTGACGAAAAGCAGCAGTTCGCCTCCTGTCGCCACTTCCATATCTGGCGCTTTGGTGTCGGGGGAGGACACAGGAGTCCCGGCAAAGTCGAACCCGGACACCGCAGGGGCGTACTCCCTGCGTTCCTTGAACTCCTGGGTTTTCCCGGCGTTCCAGTTCTGTACTGGGCGATAATACCCGGTGATGCGGCTATAGACCTCGGCGGGTTTGCCGCATTTGCCGCAGGTGAACTGCTCTCCGGCAAGGTAGCCGTGCTCTTTGCACACCGAATAGGTGGGCGAGAGGGTGTAGTAGGGCAAAGAATAGTTCTCGGCAATTTTCCTGACCAGTGCGGCCGCTGCCTTCCAGCCGGGCAGCTTTTCTCCCAGGAAGGCGTGGAACACCGTTCCGGAGGTGTACTTGGTCTGCAGGGCGTCCTGAATGTCCAGGGCGGAGAACACGTCCTCCGTGAAGCCCACCGGCAGGTGGGAGGAATTCGTGTAGTAAGGCGTGCCGCCGTCCTGAGCTGCCGTGATGATGCCGGGAAAGCGCTTCACGTCGTGTTTGGCCAGCCGGTAGGCAGTCGACTCTGCCGGGGTAGCTTCCAGGTTGTACAGGTCGCCATACTTCTCCTGGTAATCGCGCAGGCGATCCCGCATGTGGTCCAGTACCTCGGCTGTGAAGCGCTGCGCTGCTTCATGGGTCATGTCCTGCCCAACCCACTTGGCGTTGAGCGCCGCCTCGTTCATGCCTACCAGGCCGATGGTGGAGAAGTGGTTGTCAAAACTGCCCAGGTAGTGACGGGTGTAGGGGTAGAGCCCCTCCTGGAGCAGTTTGGAGATGACGTCGCGCTTTACCTTCAGGGAGCGTGCGGAGATATCCATCAGTCGGTCCAGGCGGCGGTAGAAGTCCGCCTCGTCCGCCGCCAGGAAGGCGATGCGCGGCATGTTGATGGTGACCACGCCCATAGAGCCGGTGGACTCACCGCTGCCGAAGAACCCGCCAGATTTCTTGCGCAGCTCCCGAAGATCCAGCCGCAGGCGGCAGCACATGCTGCGCACGTCGCTGGGCTCCATGTCGGAGTTGATATAGTTGCTGAAGTAGGGTGTGCCGTACTTACTGGTCATCTCGAACAGCAGCCGGTTGTTCTCGGTCTCCGACCAGTCAAAGTCGCAGGTGATGGAGTAAGTGGGGATGGGGTACTGGAAGCCGCGGCCGTCCGCGTCGCCCTCGATCATGATCTCGATGAAGGCCCGGTTGATCATGTCCATCTCGGGCTTGCAGTCCTTGTAGCAGTAGCCCTGCTCCAAACCGCCCACGATGCAGGGAAGCTCCGCCAGATCCGGCGGTACGGTCCAGTCCAGCGTGATATTCGAGAACGGCGCTTGCGTGCCCCAGCGGCTGGGGGTGTTCACACCGAAGATGAAGGACTCGACGGCCTTCTTCACCTCTTCAAAGCTCAGGCTGTCCGCCTTTACAAAGGGGGCAAGGTAGGTGTCAAAGGAGGAGAAGGCCTGCGCGCCTGCCCACTCGTTTTGCATGATGCCCAGAAAATTGACCATCTGGTTGCACAGCGTCGCCAGGTGCTTTGCCGGCTTGCTGCTGATCTTCCCCGGAATGCCGCCCAGGCCCTCCTTAATGAGCTGCTTGAGCGACCAGCCTGCGCAGTAGCCTGTCAGCATGCTCAGGTCGTGCAGGTGGATATCGGCATTGCGATGGGCATTGGCGATTTCCTCGTCATAGATCTCACTGAGCCAGTAGTTGGCGGTGATGGCGCCTGAGTTTGAGAGGATAAGGCCGCCCACCGAGTAGGTGACGGTGCTGTTTTCCTTCACGCGCCAATCCGTCACATTGACATAGCTGTTGACGATGTCCCGATAGTCCAGGTAAGTCGATTTCATCATGCGCAGCTTTTCCCGCTGCTTGCGGTACAGGATGTAGGCCTTGGCCACATCCGCGTAACCAGCCTGGGATAGCACGCTTTCCACGCTGTCCTGGATGTCCTCAACGTTGATCAGTCCATCGCTGATCTTCTCGTTGAAGTCGGCGGTCACCTTCAGCGCGAGGAAATCGATTACATTGTCTGTATAGTGTCTCTCCACCGCATCAAATGCCTTTTTGATGGCGCCGGCTATCTTCGCGATATCAAATGACGCCGTCCCGCCGTTGCGCTTCCTGACCTGGTACATCTCTTCGTCTCCTTTGACATTGTTGAAATGCTAAATGCCCCTGAGTTCAACTTCATTGACATAGGAACGGAGGATGTCAGCCATAACCCGCATCTCATCCTCCTCCACGGGGTGCAGGCCCCCGCTCAATAGGTCCCCGGAATCGACAAAATGCTGGAGGAAGTAGCGCGGCGCGCCTTGCAGCCACCTGCCGATTTCCAGGACGTCTTCCCGGGTATGGAACTCCCGGACGAGGGTAGTGCGGAACTCGAAAGGAATCCGCTCCTGCATCAGCAACTCCGCACTCTGGACCACTGTGTCCAAGTCCAACCCAGGTACGCCGGCCGTTTCGCAATATTTCGAAAGATTGTTCTTGATATCCATCGCGGCGTAGTCCAGCAGACCTTCATCTATCAACAAGCCCAGAAGGGCTGGATTGCTGCCATTGGTATCCAGTTTGACAGCGTAGCCCAATGCCTTGACCTCCCTGAGAAAGTCTGTCAGGCCCGCCTGCAGCAGGGGCTCCCCTCCGCTGACGCACACCCCGTCCAGCATTCCGACACGCTTCCTGAGGAAAGCGAGCACGTCACCCCCATGTATCTCTCCTCGCGGCCGTTCCGGCAGAACCAACGCGGCGTTGTGACAGAAGGGACAGCGGTAGTTGCATCCAGGGGTAAACATTGAGCACGCCACTTTGCCTGGATAGTCCAACAGGGTTAGTTTCTGCAAGCCGGCAATCTTCATCCTGGCATCTTCCTTCTCGCCAATATAAGCGGCACATATTGTGGTTGTCCAAGCGACTAACACAACATATAGTATTCCTTTCGTGCAGTCAAGAGCTCGGGCAAAAAAACACTGCAGCTACACATACCTGCTATGCAGAGCCATAGTCCTTGAGAAATCAGACCGCGGGAATGAATGACACCGTGGTGTGAGATAAAAGAAAAGAAGGGCCCAAAAGCGGACCCTCCTTATGATGGAAAGATTACGCTTTCTTTTCTCTCTTGAAGCACATAAACCAATCCAGGCAATACTTGTCTTCATCCTTGCTCTCCATACGCTCCTTGGCAGTGCCGCAGGATCCGGCAGTGGGGATGATGACATCCTGTCCAGGGCGCCAGTCAGCGGGTGTCGCCACTTTGTCTGCATCAGCCTTTTGCAGCGCCTGGATGATGCGCTTGATCTCATCAAAGTTGCGCCCGGTGGAAAGGGGATAATACAGGATAGTGCGGATTTTGCTCTCCGGATCAATCACGAACACGGCGCGGACTGCCTGGGTATTGGACTGGCCGGGTTGCATCATTCCATACTTGTTGGCGACTTCCATGCGGATGTCCTCGATCAGCGGGAACTTGACTTCCACATTCTTCATGCCCTTCCACTCCAGTTCCTGGATCCTGCGAAGCCAGGCAATGTGGGCATACAGTGAGTCAACGGAAAGACCGACCAGTTCGGTATTCATCGCCTTGAACTCGTCTGCCATGGTAGCGAAGGTCATGAATTCAGTGGTGCATACGGGAGTGAAGTCCGCCGGATGAGAGAACAGGATGACCCACTTCCCTTTATAGTCCTCCGGGAATTTGATGGTCCCCTGCGTCGTCACAGCCGTGAAGGAAGGCGCTGGATCCCCGATGAGCGGCATGCGGTTGTAGGTAACGGTGCTTGTGTTTTCCATAGTTTTTCTCCTCTCATTTCCGACATAAGTCGATTACGGTTTAAATATACCCTATTTGTTTATCGTCTAATCCGTAATACCTGATAGAAGAATTTGCGCATCACATACAAGGCTTAGCCGCGCTTTCTCAGTCCGAAATCGCAGTTACAATGGATATAGGCAGTTTGGTCGTTTTCGAGATAGGATAGAGATTGAGATGAAATCCCAATTTGGTGAGGGATACTCAGAGATTCCAAACGTTCAGTACTATGTTGGTAAGCACATCTTATCTTCTACAGAGCCTGTGTCAAAATGAAAAAGAGCAAAACGGAACCGTATCGTATAATTGGCCGGCACTAGCGCACAGCCGCGCGTTTTTCGGCAAAGGGTTTCCGCCGACGCGGCTTCATTGACTTGCCCTCGGGCTTCCGCTATAACTGACTCAGGAAATACCCAAATGATTCGAGGAGGTGGTATTTTGGCGCCGAAGGTCATGAAGCGCAGCGCGTCGGACAACAAGTACCTGCACCGCGATTTCCACGTGTCCTGCGACATCGGAATCGGATACGTGGGCGAGCGCTACGGGGACGAGGGCGTGCGCGACTACCTGAACCAGTATACGGACAATTTCCTGTCCCCCCTGGCGGAGGCGGTGCGCAGGGAGGGCCTTGAGCCGCTGGCCCGGTATTTCCGGGAACTCTATGAGACCGAGGAGGCTTCCGGGCAGCTGGAACTCACCCGGAAGCCCGGGGCGCTGCACGTGCGGGTTTCCGCCTGCCCAGCCGTCGCCTATATGAAAAGCACGGGGCACCAGCCGTCGAAGTGGTACCGCGAGACCACGGCCACGCTGTACGCCAGGCTGGCAAAGAACGCGGGGCTGCGCTTTACGCTGGAATCCTACGACGAGGCGACCGGCGCGGCGGCCTTCCGCTTTGAACAGGAGGCGAACGCATGATTTCCTGCACAGAGTTCATCCCCGCGTATTCCGAGCTGTTCCGCTTCCTGGAGGAAAAGGAAGGCTTCGAGGGCGTCTTGGAATACTGGAACCTGATTTCAGACCGCTACGTACAGGAGCGGCTGGGCGGCGAGGTGGAAAAGAGCGGCCTGGCCGGCTGCTACGACTACTGGGCCAAGGCGCTCAACGAGGAGGCGGCGGACTTCACCATGACGCTGGACGAGGACAGGGGCCTCTTCGAAATCGTCATGCATTCCTGCCCCTCCAAGGGGCGGCTGCTGGAGTTCACCCATATGAAGCCCTACCCGCGCTATTCGGAGCACTGCGACGTGCTGTACCGGCGGGTGCTGGAGAAATACGGCTACGTGTGCGCCTATCAGCTGCCCACGCCGTACGAGAAGCACTGCAGCCTGAAGATTTTCGACCCCCGGCGGGCGGACCCGGCGGAGGTGGCGGACGCCCTGAAGAAGGAAGCGGAGCGCAACGCCTTTTTGCACCCGGCAGAAGAATAAATCGAGGAGGCCTTCCCCGGGGCACACCGGGGAAGGCATAGTGAGAATGAACCAGGACAAACTGCGGGGCGTGCTGGTCGCCTCCGTCACGCCGATGGACGCCAGGGGGCAGGTGGACGAAGGCGCGGTGGGCGCCCTGATGGACTATTACGCCGACAGCGGCCTGAGGGGGGCGTTTTTCCCCTCCTCCACCGGGGAATACTTCGCCCTGAGCCCCGCCCAGCGGCGCGCTTGCGTGCGCGCCGCCGCCCGCCACAAGGGCGGGCGGCTGACCCTGCTGGCCAACGTCAGCGACGGCTGCCTGGAAACCGTGCTGGAGAACACGAGGGCCGCGGGCGACCTTGGGGCGGACGCGGCGGTATTGATGCCGCCGCAGTTTTTTACCCTCACCCAGGACGAACTGTACGGTTTTTTCACCCGGGCGGCGGACGAAGCACCGCTGCCCCTCGTCGTCTACAACCACATGACCCGGCTTCCCTCCAGGATCGAAATCCCCCTGCTGACGCGGCTGAAGGCGCATCCCAACATCGCCGGCGTGAAGGACACCCACAACGACGCGGCGCGGCTGATGGCGCTGTCGACCCTGATGCCGGGGGAAGACGGGTTTGTCATCCTCACCGGCGGGGACGGGATGGCCGGTTTCGGCTCCCTGTACAAAATGGAGATGCTCAACGCCCTGTGCGCCGTGCGGCCGGACCTGTTCCTGGAAATCTACGCGGCCGGGCGCCGGGGGGACCTGGGCCAGGTCGCCCGGCTGCAACAGCGCGTCGACCGCCTGACCGGCTTGTTTACCTGCCTGAAGGGCGGCGCGAACAGCGCGGCGCTGTTCAGCCAGAGCGTCAAGGCGGCGCTCGCGCTCAAGGGCCTGTGCGGCACCCGGTCAGCCATTACGGGGGAGACGCTGGACGAGGCGGACCTGGCCGCCGTGCGGCGGGTGCTGGACGGCGTATGAGGACGGCGCCATTACGGGGAGGAACGGATGCCCCTTGAAACCTTGAACTACCAGGCGGACGTCTGCGTCGTCGGCGGCGGGCTGGCCGGCCTGTGCGCCGCCGTTTCCGCCGCGCGACACGGCGCGCGCGTCCTGTTGATGCACGAGCGCCCGGTGCTGGGGGGAAACGCCTCCAGCGAAATCCGCATGTGGGTCAGCGGCGCCAGGGGCCGGGACAACCGCGAAACCGGCCTGCTGGAAGAAATCATGATGGTCAACCAGCACCGCAACCCGGACAAGAACTGGTCCGTCTGGGACAGCGTGCTGATGGAAAAGGCCTGGAACGAAAAAAACCTGACGCTGCTGCTCAACTGCTCCTGCATGGACGCGCAAGCCGGAGGCGGCCGCATCCGCTCCGTCACCGGCTGGCAGATGACCACGCAGCGCTTTTGCCGGGTGGAGGCCGGCCTGTTCATCGACTGCTCCGGCGACAGCATCCTGGCCCCCTTGACAGGGGCGGCCTTCCGCCAGGGCCGGGAAGCGCGGGCGGAATTCAACGAGAGCATCGCGCCCCTTCACGCCGACGGGAAGACCATGGGCCTGACCTGCCTGATGCAGGCGGAGGAAACCCGGGCGCCGCAAACCTTTATCCCCCCCGCTTCCGCGGAGACCATCCGGGAGGAGCAGCTGAAGGGCCGCACGCCCGACCTGGAGGACGTCGCCGAGAACTTCTGGTACCTGGAGCTGGGCGGGGACCGGGACAGCATCGGGGACAGCGAAACCCTGCGCGACGAGCTGCTGCGGCTCAACTATGGGATGTGGGACTACCTGAAAAACGACCCGGGGCAGAGGGACAGGCACCGCAACTGGCGCCTGTCGTGGATGGGGGCGCTGCCCGGGAAAAGGGAAAGCCGGCGCTATATCGGGCCGCATACCCTGACGGAGAACGAAATCCTGTCGGGCGGGCTGTTCCCGGACGTCGTCGCCTTCGGCGGCTGGACGATGGACGACCACCACCCGGCGGGCTTCCGGACGCAGGAGGCGCCCAACATCTTCCATCCGGCGCCCTCCCCCTACGGCATCCCCTTCGGCTGCCTCTATTCCTCCAACATCGACAACCTGCTGTTCGCGGGGCGCAACATCTCCGCGACGCACGCCGCGCTGAGCTCCACCCGCGTGATGGGGACCTGCGCCCTCCTGGGCCAGGCGGCGGGCACCGCCGCCGCCCTGGCGGTCCGGCACGGCTGCCTGCCCCGGGACGTGGCCGCCCGCCACATCGGCCAGCTGCAAGATATGCTGCAGCAGGACGACTGCTTTTTGCCCGGTTTCACGCGGCGCGTCAGCCGGGTCTGCGCCAAGGCTGCGCTCAGCGGGGACGGCGAGGGCCTGGAAAGCCTGCGCGGCGGCGTGGATCGCCCCCGGCCGGGCAGCCCGAACGCCTGGACAGGGCGCTGCGGGGACCGTGTCACCTACGCCTTTTCGCGGCCGGCGCATCTGCGCTCCATCCGCATCGTGGCGGACAGCGACCTGAACCGGGAAACGCTGCCGGAACTGGAAAGCCGGCTGAAGCGGGGGATGTTCCACAACCGCCTGCTGGGCCAGGAGCCCTCGCACCTGCCCAAAACCCTGCTGAAAGCCTACCGCGTCGTCGCCGGCTTCGCGGACGGAAGCCAGGCCGTGGCGGCGGAGGTGGCCTGCAATATCCACAGGCTTTGCCGGCATGAAGTCGACCTGCCCGGTTGTGTTTCCCTGACCCTCGAGCCCCTGTCGACCTGGGGCGCGGAAACGGTCCGGCTCTTCGCGTTCGAGGCCGGGGAATCGCACGGCTTTATCCAGCCAGGGCCGCCCACTTTGGAAAAAGAGGAGATTGTCCCTTGATTCAAAAAAAAGTATATGAGGACGCGCTGTTTGACATCGTCGTGCGCGGCGCGACACAGGTGCCCAAAGACGTACTCGCCGCCTTCGAGGACGCCATCGCGCGGGAGACCCACCGCAGCGCGCGGGAGGGGCTGGAACGCACCTACGAGAGCATCCTGCTGTCCGCAAAGACCGGGCGCCCCGCCTGCCCGGACACCGGCTGGCCGATGTTTTACTTCAAGGTCGGGAACCAGGCTGCGCTGGAGGGCGGGCTGACGGCCCTGGAGGAGGCGGCCCGCGGCACCGTGAAGCGCGCGACCCGGGAAGGGTTCCTGCGGGCGACGATGAAGCACCCGCTGACGGGCTTCGACCCCGGAAACAACGTCGGCATGAACATCCCCTACTTTACCTACCGCTTCGTCCCCGGCGACAGCGTCGAGATGACCTACGTCGCCAAGGGGGGCGGCAGCGAGTGCTTTGGCGGCACGCGTCACCGCGTCGTCGCCTTCGCGGACGGCCTGAACGGCATTTACAAGTTTGTCGTGGACGCCTTTGTGGCGGCCAGCCGTACCGGCGCCGTCTGCCCGCCCAGCCTGCTGGGCATCGGCATCGGGGGAACGGCGAACGTGGCAGCCAACCTCGCCAAGGAGGCGGCCTGCCTGCGGACGGCAGGCTCGCGCCACCCGGAGCCGGAGTTCCGCGACATCGAGGAGAAGCTGCTGCGCGCGCTGAACATGCTGAAGGTGGGCGCCATGGGCGCGGGGGGCGACACGTCCGTGTTCGCGGTGAACGTGGAATACGCCTACACGCACATCGCGGGCATCGCGGTGGCGACCAGCACCAACTGCATGGTCGCCCGCCGGGCGTCCGCCAGAATCAGGGGGGACGGCGCGGTGGAAGCGATGACCAGCCCCGGCTGGTTCGAAGGGAGGTAGCGGCGATGGCGACCTATCACCTCAACGCGCCTTTTGACGCAGGCGACATCAGGAAACTCCGCGTCGGCGACCTGGTATACGTGAGCGGGAAGGCCTTCACCTGCCGCTCACGCCTGCACCGCTGGGTGTTCGACGAGGGGAACCCCGCCCCGCAGGCCGCCATGGAGCGCGACCTGCTCATCCACGCCGGGCCGATCGTGCTGAGGGAAGACGGGCGGTTCAGGCTGGTTTCCTTCATGCCCACCTCCAGCATCCGCTTCGAGAAATGGGGCGCCCGGTCGGTCCGGGAATGGGAATTGCGGATGATTATCGGCAAGACGACGATGGGCCGGAAAACGATGGAGCAGATGAAGGTGCTGGGCTGTGTGCACGTCTCCCCGCAGGGCGTCAGCCCCAACCTCTGGGCCGACTCCATCCGCGTCACGGGCGTGGAGCTGTACGACGAGCTGGGCGCCATCGAGGCCACCTGGCAGCTGGAGCTGGACAACCTGGGGCCTTTTGTCGTCGATATCGACACCCGGGGGGAGAACCTGTTCGAAAAGATGGACGAAGCCGTCGCGGGGAACCAAAAGGCGGCCTACGAGTTTCTGGGGATTCCGGAGGGTTTCGAGTATACGAAGCTATACTGAAGGAAGCTGACAGCATCTGGCGCACAGCCCATTGAATGGCTGATTTCAACAGTTCCCATACCAGGTTTATCGCATGAACGGCTCAAAAAAATCACGAAAAAATGAGAAGCAGTCACGCTCCTGCGTGACTGCTTCAGACTGTCAAAAAACCATTTCATGGGAGGTATCGGAGGGCGAAGCCCTCTGATGGTAATCCGCGGCAGCGACATGTGCGGTGCCGCGGGTTTTGGCTTT
>Ga0209723_1002149_pt1 | contig 27555 bp, 28 predicted proteins | sample BiotimSIPDNA_2_FD_185750 | JGI IMG/M metagenome (GOLD analysis project Ga0209723, IMG submission 185750) | Anaerobic biogas reactor microbial communites from Washington, USA - Biogas_R2 time_0 SIP DNA (SPAdes) (version 2) | ecosystem: Engineered > Bioreactor > Anaerobic > Unclassified | place...
CGGGAGCATATTGCGCCATCACAGGAATATTCACAGCCTGTCCAATAGCCTTCATATGGTCATAAAGCGCAGCACTTCCCGGCTTGAGAAAGAAGGGAGGTAGTAGCATCAGGCAGTCGGCGCCAAGCTCTTCGTAAAACTTGGCTTGTCCAATGCTTACCTCGGTGGCATGCTGTGTAACAGAAATGATAGACTTGCCTCCATACTTCTTACACATATCTACAGTAATGCGTGCCATTTTTTCGGATTCTCTATCTGTAAGCTTGTAGAATTCCCCAGCGATACCAAAAAGTGTTACTGCATGGCATCCGCCTTGAATCATTACCTTCACTAAGTTCTCAATACTGTCATAATCGACCTCACCACTGATAGTGAAAGGTGTTGCAACAATTGGACAAATACCTTTAATTGGGCCCATATGTTTGATCCTTCTTTCATCTTATCTGTCAACGTTTTCGGTCTGGTGTTCGCTCTGTTCTTATATTTTACTATACAACAGTCAATTTGTATGTTTCAATAGTAATATCCGTGTTTCATAACATTCTCAACATTTCGATGTTCGGCTGGCAATACCATTTGAGCTGTTGGCTTTTGACATATTGAATATTCTCAAGGCTTCCTGACACATTAAATCATGACGGATGATTCACCAAATTCGTGTGTTTGTTCTGTAATTATGAAAATTATATGTAACATAACGATTGCTTCTCAAGACGCCTTTTCTCCTTTTCTGCCTGTACGAGTTCAAAGGTATGGCACTAGTTCGCATTCGCATCAATCTTTGTTCCGTCTACAAACAAGTGCTCATAACAAATCTCACCCTTGACTCCAAGCTCAAATTATGTATTTGAAATGTAAAAAATAGGGAAATTATCTCCTGCTAAGGAAGTAGTACGTGAAATCGCAGCTCGGGTTCAGATCCCGGCTTCTCCGCCAAACCCCAGTAGTTTCAACAGCTATTGGGTTTTCCTTTTCCTGGTTTTGACTATGATATTTTTGAAAAGTACTGATGATTTAGGAGGAATGTCAACAAATCTAAAAACACTTGCTTTAATGGCAGATACTCAATTATAATTCGTATTCATTTACAAAAAACACCGGCTGATGATATGCGCCCCAAGTTGGACGAAGAACAACGGAGGAGTGCATATCACCCACCCGGATTCAGCCGGTGTTGAATTTTCGCTTGTTAGAAAAACACAGGTGCCACTCCAAAGTGCTCTTCTAACATTTTCATTGATTTGACGATTAAGTCAATATGCTCGGTATTCTCCTTGCTCAAAGAATAGAAGAAGACGAATTTGCCGATTACAGCATCTATGTTTACATTATTCGCCTCATCACCATCTGGGGAGGCAATAAAGCCTTTTTCCAAGACAGTATCCAGAGCAGCGGCAGCGCCTTCGGTTTCCGCTTCGTTATAATAGAAGATTAGGTCCAAAAACGCGCCGCCCTCAACACCGGCATACATGGTGCACGAGGTGATGTTGAGTGATTTCAGTTCATCTTCAGGCATATTCTCGGAACGGAAATCGCCACAGAAGACGCCGGTTGCACGAAAATAGCTTTCTAAATTGTCAAGACTCCACTCTTCAAAGGTTTCAGGATACTGGCTCCAGTCTATTTCCTCCGCCATTGCGGTGAAGGCAAGAGAACAGGCCATCGTCAGGGCGAGTAAGACAGCAAACAGTTTTTTCATTGAGTTTCCTCCTTTAAGATGAATGGGTTTATACCGTGTCGTTGGGTAGGCACGTTGATATGTATGGCGTTGGCCATACATAGCTTCAGTCCTGCGCAGCCCGGTTCCGGAAACCGGAGATCGCTGATTTGATTTCGCCGTACAGCATGAACGTCAGTGCCGGGGCGCCCTGGATATCAAAACACTCTATGTGCTCTGGGCTCTTTTCAACATCGCATCTGGCGAGATTGATTTCGGGATTATCGCAGATAATCTCCGCAACGGGCCGCTTTATTATTATCGTATTTTCGATATATTCAGAGAATATATCGGTTTATCTTTGTATTCTGCGATTACCCATAATGCTGAGGTCAGCCCCATTTTACACTCGCCGGTGTCGCCCAGTTTCAAATCACTTCTCAGCGCTCCGACGCCTTCGAGCGCGCTGAGTTCCGCATCAATGACTTCCGTCTGAAGCTCACAGGCATGCAGGATTGCGCTGATATAATCCTTTGCGCCAAAATCTTCCAGGCTCAAGTTTTCCAAGAGCGTTACAAACGCTACGGTAATGATATCTTTTTTCCCTGCAGGAAACTGTAAAAATATTTGCGCTTTTCCATCTTCAATCTGGATCACCATCAAGTCCATTGGTCCGGAATTTTCAACCGTATGAAGGTTTGGGTAAAAAAGAAGATCTCGTTTAGCGCCCTTAAACGTCTTTATCGCAAAATTATAGTCATACGCGAAGTCTTCCAGATTAACGATCGTCCTAAGCCTTTGCTGACTGGCATTACCAGCAAGCGGAAACAACAAAGCGATTAAAAGCAAAACAACAATATACCTTTTCATAAACAGCTCCTGCGTTTTTTCATGGTCTGTTTCCTCTTTTACTTTCGTCTATATCAGTTCATCTTTAAAAATAGTCAACACCATATCTATCAATATATTCTGCCTTTTCACGATGGCGCCGATGGCCAACAGTATAGCGGAAAAAGAAGAACCGCCCATAAAAACGCCGATTGCTACTATCCAATTGAGCTGGGGGATACCAAACGCGTTTGTTGCAAGCCAAGCTATCAATGCCAACAGAAAAGAAAGGACCAGAAGGACGATCCCCGCAACTGCAGGAATGTTGATATTATGAATATCTCTGGTATTCTTTACATAATAATCTTCATCGCACTGGCTGTGATTGAAGCTCACTGGGAACCTACCTCCTCAAGGATCTTTTTGTAAATCACGCGGATAAACCGGGACACATGGGCAGGTGGCGCTGGACCATCTCCTGCGCTTGCGGCAGCCTTGGCCAGCTTCCAGGGGTGGCCCGCGACCAGGGCAGGTATGGTCGTCAACTGTGGCAGCCCCAAGAATGCTATTTCCCACATGTTGCGCAGGGTCTTTTGTATTGACTGTTCGGCACGCGCGATGCATCCATCGTAATCACATTGGATCTGTTTATAATATGCCTGCAGTTGGGATCCAGGTGGTAAACGCTGCCATTGGGCGTAACGTAAACAACACTGCCGCTTGTAGACAAGCTTGCCAACTGGTAAGCCTCCTGGTTTACGAGCTCAACAAAAGCCAGGTCCCACTGCTCCTGTTCCGGGATGCTGAGTTCACTGTACCATTTCTTGAACTCGTCAATTTGCTGCTGCATCTCCCGGCTGCTGTCCAGCGTGATTTTGCTGCTGGCGGCAAAGGCAGTGAGCGCAAGGCAAAACACAGCCAGGAGGATCAGAAATTTGCTTTTACGCGTCATTCTATCTCACAGCTCCTCCTCTATTAGATTACCATTCACTCCATAACTGTATTGCTTTGCAGGAGGTGATACACGCTTCCCGCACGCAGCCAAGCGATTTCATTTTACATGCTCGTAGCGTAGAACTCAAGGGATACAAAGCTCAGCGGGCACTCCACTTCCCTGGTCATGGTGACGCCGGGCTTGAGCTCGCCATCGTCATCGCCCCAGAAATCATAATTGCAGGCAACGGCATTCCCGCCCTCATCCAGGAACAGGAGATAGTACTCCAGCAGATCAATGGGCTTATCTCCTGTGTTTTTGGCGGTGATGATCGCCGTGTTGCCGCGAATGCCTGTGGACAGCTCCAGAATGGATAGCAGGCCCTGATCCCGGGTGTCCGGAACAAACTCCAGGGTGTAATCAATATGGTCATAAGGCTTCTCGCTGTAGATCATCCAGAAGGTCTCATAGCCGTCCTGGCACGCCCTCTTCCCGTCTTCCTTCCGGTCCACAAGGTTCCCGTTCCGGTCATAGAATTGAACATCCAGATAGATGATGGCATCGTACCCGATGGTGTTCCTGATGACCAGGTCGTTGTGTTGTCCCAATGAGGAATCCCACAGATATTCTTTGACAACTTCATAGTCCATGTGACCCATGAACTGGTCATCAAACCTGACGCGGGAAAGGAGCGATTTGGTAAACTCTATCACCTGCTCAAGCCTGTATTTCGAATTGGCGTAGACCAAACCGTAAAGAAAACCAAGGTCTTCCCAGGCGGTGAAGCTGACAGGGGTATCCCCGAGATAGCCCGCGAAAAGCAGCCCGTGTACGTTGTCAATGAGCAGTTTTTCCACTCTTCTCAGGTCTATCCCTTCCGCTTCCGCCATTTCAGCGGCCCATTCCTCGAGGACCGGCTCATTGTTTTCCAGGTCAACCTTGTCGTCATCCGGGTAATCCGTGACGGCCACAAGGGCTCCGCCTGACAGGTTCTCCTTCTCTTCGGCGAAATGCGCCCTGGTGAGATACGTGAAATATTCCTCGTCCGTACGGATCTCCTCCTCATAAATCCAGCCGCTGGGCACCTGATAGGTATAGTTTTCAAACCTGAACGTTTCGTAATCTCCGGCAAGGGAGATGGCGGCAAAGGACAGCGACAGGGCGATGGTTAACAGGAACGCGACAAGCTTTTTCAATTTTCCCTCCTGTGATCTCCGGGCGCTTCAAGGCCTGGTTTTGTTCCCTACAGTCAATGCGCGGCAGATTCGGATTTCCGTTTCTCCGCTTGCGCATATTCCAGGCAGACAGCACACGCGCGTCGCTTGCCATGGATGGCGCGGCCGGATTGATTGCGCAGGCGAATGAAGGCAGGCAAACGGGTCCGCTGCCAGTTGCAGCTGTGGGGAAGAGAGGACAAGCTTCTTCAGGGCAAGCGCTTGTATCAGAAAAATCAGGAAAGATAGTGAGGCGCCTGTTGACGGCAGACCGGCGAACAATTGCCCTTACCGCCTGGCGATCTGCGTTTCCAGCTGCGCCCTGAGTGCTCCCGTATCCTCGCCCGGCCGCACTGCGCGCAGGGCCAGCGCCAGGCGCTCATCATCGTCTTGGCCGTGGCAGGTGACCAAGGTCAGCAGGCGGTCATCCTGCTGGATCTGGGTGGGAAAATCCAGCAGGGAGTGTGCGCGCAGCCAGTTGACATAGTCGACCATGGCCTCGGGCGTGTTAAAGCTGGTCTGGACTACATCAAAATAGTCGCTTGCCGCGCTGTTGATCGAAAAAATGGTCAGCGCGTAGGGCACATACAGGGCATCTTGATACAGGGTGTCAAAGCGCAGCAGGGGCTCCCGCCGCAGTATGGCCGGGTCCAGCAGGCGCGCCAGCTTGCCGAACATCGTGCCGTCCGCCATGTTGTGACCATGCAAAATCAGATTGGCGTCTCGCGGGCGGATGCTGTTGCCCTCCTCCAGGAAGACTGTGCCGGCCAGGTTGCGCTCCCCGGTAAAGGAGCGGTACAAGTAATGGGTGTTGTCGCGGTGGACCACCACAAAATCCATCTCGGAGAAGGCTGGATAGGTCAGCCAGCCCACCACATCGTTGTTGCGGCGCATCAGCGGGATAAAACGGTCGCTGGCTGCCTGGCGCTCCTGTATCACGGGAGGGGTGAGCGGCGCCTGCGTGACCTGGCCGGCGAACACAACCACAGGGTCGGGCATCGGATACAGTGTGGGCTCAGGTGAGGGAGCGGCTGTATCCGTGGCCTGCTCGTGGTAAGCTTTGCGCAGCGCCGACTGCTCACCATGCAGGCGCTGGGACTGCACCAAATAAAAAATCAGCAGGCCTGCAGCGGCCACCGCGGCCAGAATGGCAAAGCCGGCCAAGGCCTTGTGGGCAAGGCTGGTCTTTTTGCGCCGCGCTCTCTTCAGGCGCAGGCCGCCGACCCTCAGGCGCAGACGGTCTTTCCTGTCACGCCGCCGCATTCAACTGCAAATCTCCCCCATCAAACCGCTTGTTTTCAATGCTTGGTTGATTGTAATTTGGCGCAAAATATTTGTCAACCCGGCGGGGTCCTGAGCTTCCTGCAAAAGGTTTGAGGGGAGCAATCCTTTTGTTATCATCGGTTCAGGAATTGATCCAGCTCGCTGCGTTTCGTGATGCCTACTTTTTGAAAAACGAGGCCTTCACAGTGTAGATTGAAATGTGGAAATAATCGGCGATTTCCTGATTGGTCTTGCCCTTGGCGGCCATCATGGCCAGCGCGAACTCGTAGGGGGTCAACAGGTTGGTCACCTTGTTGGACGATATCGGATTATGTATCTCTGTTCATCCATGCCTGAAGCGCACTACATGCTGAGAGATTCTCTTGTACAGCTCAGGCTCCTAGTCGCGGATATGCTTTTCCACCAGCCACTGCAAGGGCCCGTGATGCCCGATAAACGGCTGGATATAGCCATGGGGCTTGGCGGCCCGCAAGGCGTTGAGGAAGAAGCGGTCAGCCTCTTCAAAACAGGACAGGCTCATGGCCGCCATGGAAGCCACCAGGTTCAGATAGATGCTCACGAGCTTGTGACGGTCAGCGGCCATGAACAGGGGCTGTAGCAAAATGCAAAGTTTGCTGCAGCCCCTTTTTCATTCCCTTTTTCTTGCTTGCACATTTCGCGCGCCTGTACGATAATGTGTCTGGTAGTAGTTGTTTTTCATACATCAATTCTACCAAAAAACAGAGCCTGTGTCGCCGCTTTCGCTGCTTCCAGGCTCTGTTTTTTCATTAGTAGTAAGGGACCGTAGTTTTGCTACAGCCCCTTTCCTGTGTCGGTCAATCCGCGCTATCCGCGGCGCAAGTACCGGCGCAGCCCGCGCAGCAGATGGCCGTTGGCGATATCCACGATCAGCCTGACGCGCCGCACCGGCATCATCTCCGGGCTGTACAGCGGCAGGCAGCGCAGGGGACAGCCCGCGATGGTATCCATCATCATTTTAAACTGCGGGTTGCCATAGTCCACCTTGCCGCCGGTGCCCTTGGCGATCAGGCGCTCCATGACCTTCAGCAGCAGCCTGCACAGCAGGCTGGTGACTGCCAGTTCCCTGAAGGAGTTGTCCGTGGTATACCCGCCCTTGGCGGCGGGCGCGACCCAGGCATAGGGCCCGTGGAGCGACTCAAAATCCATGATGGAAGGCAGGCCTGAGGGCTGGTGATACCAGTCGGCCTCATTGCCCCGGCGCGGCTTCCGGCCGGGCAGGTCCAAGGCCTGCGACAGGCGGATGTCGCGGCTGTGCGCGCCCACCCGGATCAGATAGGTCCCTTTCTCCACCACCCAGTCCGCCGCCTGCGCGTCATACAGGGCAAAGCTGCGCCGGTTCAGGGCAATGCATACCTCCCGGGCCTCCCCGGGCTGCAGATACACTTTCTCGAACCCCTTCAGCTCATGCGCCGGGCGGAAGGCGCCCTTGGTTTGGGGCGCGACATACACCTGGGCCACCTCCGCGCCGGCCCTGCTGCCCGTGTTGCGCAGGGTGAAGCGCACCTCATAGCCGTATTTACCCTGCGGCGTGACGCTCAGCCCTTCATACTCAAAGCTTGTGTAGGACAGCCCGTAGCCAAAGGGGAAGAGCACTTTTTTTCCTGCGGTGTCATAATAACGGTAGCCCACATAAACGCTCTCAACATAGGGCGCCTGCCAGGGCCGGATATTGTACACCGCGCTGCAGGCCACGTCCTTATAGGCCAGCGGGTAGGTCTCCGCCAGCCTGCCCGAGGGATTGGCGCGGCCCAGCAGCAAATCGGCCGCGGCCTGGCCGCCTGCCTGCCCGGGCAGGTACATGTTCAGCAGCGCGGAAATCTGCCCCAGCCACGGCATCTCCACCGGGCTGCCGCCATACAGCACAACAATGATGTCCTGGCGTTCGCGGGCCAGCGCCTCCAGCAGCGCCAGCTGATTCTGGGGCAGGGACAGGTGTGTCCGGTCATAGCCCTCGGACTCATCCAGGTCGGTCAGCCCCAGGCAGACCAGCAGGGCGCCCTCCGTCCGGGCCAGGTCAATCGCCTGGTCGATCAGGGCCTGGTCCGTCCGTCCGTCCAGCGTGTAGCCCGGCGCGAACCCGGGAGAGACGCCGTGCTCCGCCAGGCCGTCCAGCAGGCTGCTCACCTGCGTGGGCGTCACCAGGGAGGAGCCGTTGCCCTGATATTGCGGCGTGCGGGCCAATTCGCCCAGCACGACGAGCCTTTGATCAGCTGCCAGCGGCAGGATGCCGCCCTCGTTTTTGAGCAGGACCCCGCACTGGGCGGCTGTCTCCCGGGCCAGGGCATGGTGCGCGGCGTACAGCGCGTCATCCCGCTGCGCCGGCGCCTGCTGATGCCAGCGCAGGGCCGTTTCCGCTACCCGCAGGGCCATCTGGTCAATCAGCGCCTCCGACAATTCTCCTTCCCGCACCGCCTGGAGCAGCTCCCGGTCAAAACGACCGCGGCTGCCGGGCATTTCCAGGTCCATCCCGGCGCGCACGCCGGCCGCGCGGTCATGCACCCCGCCCCAGTCGCTGACGACAGCGCCCTCAAAGCCCCACTCATCGCGCAGTATGTCCCACAGCAGGCGGCGGTTGTCGCTGCAATAGGTGCCGTTGAGCTGGTTGTAGGCGGACATGAGGGTGGCGGGCGCGGCCTTCCTGACCGCGATTTCAAAGGCGGTCAGGTAGATCTCCCGCAGCGCGCGCTCATCCACCAGGCTGTCGCTGACCATGCGCGCCGTCTCCTGGCTGTTGCAGGCGAAATGCTTCATGGAAGCGCCCACGCCCCGGGACTGCACGCCTGAAATCCAGGCCGCGGCCAGCTCTCCGGAGAGCAGGGGATCCTCGCTGAAGTATTCAAAATTGCGTCCGCACAGCGGGTTGCGCTTGATGTTGACGCCCGGCCCCAGCAGGATGTCAACGCCCTGGTCGCGCGCCTCGCTGCCCAGGGCCTGCCCCACCCGGCAAAGAAGGTCCCGGTCCCAGGAGGAGGCCAGCGCACTGGCGGTGGGAAAGCAGGTGGCCCTGTTGGACGCCTGCAGGCCCAGATGATCACTGCTTTGCCCCTGCCGGCGCAGGCCGTGGGGCCCGTCGGACATCGTCAGCGCCGGGATGCCCGCCTGCTCCAGCGCCCGGGTGTGCCAGAAATCCGCGCCGGAGAGCAGGGAAATTTTTTCCTCCAGCGACAGCCGGCTGACGGCTTCCCGGAGGCCTGGATCGGTTTTTTTGCTGCTGTTTTTCATCATCAATACATCCTCGCTGTATTTTCAAAGCGCTCGGTGGTCAGGCCCCTCTCGCGCGCGAAGGCCTTGCCCGCGCCGGCCCAGAGCATCCCGCGCTCCATCAATACGGCCGCTGTGGGGGACTTGTCAAACACATCGTCATGGTGGCCCAGGGAGGTGTAAAACACCCGGCCGTTGCCCCAGAACTTGGTCCAGGCCACCGGCATGTCCACCGGCTTGTTGCTGATATGGTAATAGTGCGCGGAGGGGAAGCGCGTGGTGGCCAGCACCTCGATGGCAGGGTCGATGTGCATGTAGTAGTGCTCGCTGGTCACCTCAAAATCCTCCAGGCCCTCCACCAGCGGGGAGGAGCCGTGGCAGATGTTCACGGTATACCGGACGCCGTCGCCGCCCGGGTGGCTGACCCACTGGCCGCCGGTGATGAACTGCCACTGGGTGTCCCCGCGGAAAGCGTCGCACAGCCCGCCGTGGCAGCCGGCCAAGCCGGCGCCATTGCCCACCGCCCTGGAGACCGCCTGGGTGTACTCGGGCTTGATGTCGCCCATCGTCCAGCAGAATACCATCAGGTCCAGGGCCATGACCGCGTCCTCGTCCGCCAGGCAATCCAGGCTGTCCATGATCCGCGTCTGATAGGCGTGCCGCCTGAGCATCCGCTCAAAGCGCCGGCTGATCAGATGGGGCTCATGCCCGTCCCATCCGCCCTGGAGAATCCACGCTGTCTTCATCCGACCGCCTCCCGTATGATATTTTGATTATTATACCATGTTTTAAACGCCAAACAAACGGCAGAACAAAGCCCGGACATCAGCCCGCGATAAGGCTGTATTCGGTCTGGTCGGGCAGCCGCAGCAAATATGGGGCCAGGCTGTCCTGGCGCAGCCAGGCGCTTTGCAATTCGGGGCTGTCAAACATGACCGGCATGCGCGGATGCACCCGCGCGGGGGCGCCCGCGGCGTCCCGTGTCAGGATGACAAAGCTGCCCAAGGGGCTGCCCGGAAAGGCCAGGCCGGCCATATAGATCAGCCCGCCACCCGGCCTGCCGAACAAGAAGGCCTGTTTTGCGGGGGACCATTCATAAAAGGCCCGGGCCGGCACCAGCACGCGCGAGCGGCGCAGCAGGGGGCCGAACATCGGGCTCTCCTGCGCGGTCTCGCTGCGGGCGTTGATCAGCAGGCGTTTCATATGGGAGGGCCTGTACCCGAAGCGCAGGGGGGGCCAGCCCGCGGGCCGTATAGACCGGCGCGATCTGGCCGGGCAGGATGTCGCCCGTCCTGATGTCCGTCCCCGGGTGCGCCAGCATCAGCCTGGCGACAGCCTCCCGGAAATCAAGGTTTTCATCCTCCGTGGAAATATGGTACTTCCCGCACATGGCTTTCCTCCTCCACATACCAGCGCCGGTCGTCCCAACACAGCCGCAAAGGGGTCTGGCCGATCAACACCGTGTAGCGGATGCCGCTGCCGCCCTGACGGGTCTGCCGGGCCGGGCGGCAGTCCACCACCCGGTCGATCTTCAGGGTCTGCCCGCGCAGCCTGAGCATCTCCGGGGTGACGCGGCCCTGCTCATCAGCGCACGCACGCACCCAGACAGCTGTCCTTGTGATCATTTTATCCCCTTCCTCTCATCATTCCAAGGGTCTGCAGCTCATGGTCGTCCACCGGGTTGAGTTCCCGGGTAGCCTCCCCGCACAGCAGCAGCCCGCGGCGAATGGCGTTGTGGCCCCAGCGCGCGCGGATGCCGTCCAGCGCTCCTTCCAGCGCGCGCTCCTTGCGCGTCCTGGGGAGCACCCAGAGCGGCATCTGCACATATTCCCGCGTGCTGATCAGGTCGCTGCCGCACACGCCCAGGGAGCGCAGGGGCAGGCGCCAGGCGTAGTGCTCGCGCAGCAGGTTCATCGCGGCCCGGGCAATGTCCGAGCCCAGGTCGCTGGATTGCGCCAGGCGGCGCTGGCGGCTCAGGCTGACCAGCTCGCTGTCGCGCATCCACAGGCTGACCGTGCGGCAGGCCATCCCGTGGGCCCGCAGCCGCGCGCCCACGCTGTCCGCAAGCAGGTAGATGACCGCCTTGGCCTGCTCCTCGTCACACAGGTCGCGCGGGGTGGTGGTGGAATTGCCGATGGATTTGATTTCATCCGCCTCCTGCGCGTCCAGCACCGGGCTGTCGTCCCGGCCGCGGGCAAAGCGCTGCAGCGTCTCCCCGTTTTTGCCCAGCAGGGCGCGGATCAGGCCGTCCGGCGCCCGGGCCAGGTCGCCGATGGTGGTCATCCCCAGGCCGGCCAGACGGCGCCGGGTGGCGCGCCCGACATACAGCAAGCTGTCCACCGGCAGCGGCCATACCTTGTCGCGGAAATTGTCCGGGGTGATGACCGTGGTGGCATCGGGCTTGCGCATGTCCGAGCCCAGCTTGGCGAAGACCTTGTTGAAGCTGACGCCGACGGACACCGTGATGCCCAGCTCCTCCCGCGCCGCAACGCGGATCTGCGCCGCGATCTCCTCGCCGCACAGGGAATGGCCGGTCACGTCCAGCCAGCTCTCATCCAGCCCGAAGGGCTCCACCAGGCAGGTATAGCGCCTGTAGATGGCGCGCATCATGCGCGAGTAGTGCAGGTATTTGCGCTGGTCGGCCGGGATGAGCACCAGGCCCGGGCATTTCTGCCTGGCCTGCCAGACCGCTTCGCCCGTGATCACGCCGTACTTTTTGGCCAAGGAGGACTTGGCCAGGATGATGCCGTGGCGCAGGGCCGGGTCCCCGCAGACCGCCACGGGCCTGCCGGCCAGGCTCAGGTCCTCCGCGGCCTCCACCGAGGCGTAAAAGCTGTTGCAGTCGCTGTGCAGGATGGTCCGCACACCCTCACCCCCTAAACGAGAACATTTGTTCTCATATCGAGTATATCATGCGGGGGACGGCGGGCGCAAGATGGACTTCATGCGGATGCGATGTCGGCCTATACTGATGTAAAGCCTGTTTGAATCCAAAGCGCCGCCCGCGCATCAAAAAAACGCCCCGGGAGGAAGCGTTTTGAATGCACAGGGGGGTTCAGCCCTTGCTGATATAAGGGGAGATGCCGTAGGTCAGCAGGCGGTTGGTCAGCTGCGCCAGCTGCTCGGGCGTCTCGTGGAAGTTGCGGGCCACCCAGTGCTCGATCACGCCGATGTGCGTGTAGGTGTAAAAGGTGTACAGATAGTCCAGCGTGGCCGCGTCCAGCGGCTGCAGCAGCTTTTTCCACTCCTTGATGGACTGGTCGCGGTAGATATTGGTGATGCGCTTCATGAGCTCCTTGTCGCCGTACTTGCCAAACACCACGCGGGCCAGGTCGCGGTTTTTGTAGATGACCTCATAAATGCGGCGCAGCAGGTCCGAGCTGGGCAGGATGGTGGAATTTTTGACCACCAGGGCGTCCAGCTCCTCATACAGCTCCTGCTGGATGCTGTCCATCAGGTCGTAGACATCCTTGTAGTACAGGTAGAAGGTGCTGCGGTTGACGTCGGCCGTCTCGCACACGCGCGTCACCGTGATCTTGTTGAGCGGCTGCTTCTCCATCTGAGCCAGCAGGCTCTCCCGCAGGGCAAGGCGGGTGTAGCGCACACGGCGGTTTTCCTTTTTCTTGAGAGTTTGCGACATCTTGTCTCCTTTAAAACAAAAGCGGCCTTTGCGATGGGGAAAGGTCATATCCTGACAAATTGCTGATAAAACAATTTACTGTCCGATTTTAGTACAAAAGGCGGGTGCCTGTCAATCATTCATATACAGCAAACAGGCAGAATCAGCCCGCTTTCCCACCGTTCAAGCCCGCCGCTTCCCTGCGCGCGCGGGCGCGGTTATATTGTGGTTTTTGCATCGCGGTCCGGATAAGCCGCTTCCCTGCGTGCGTGGGCGCGGTCCTGCAGGAGGCTCAGCGTCAGCCCGGCCAGCACGAGCAGCCCGCCCAGCGCGATGCGAACCGGAAACTCGTCCATCAGCATCATGTCCAGCAGCAGGCTGGCCGCCACCTGGCCCACAAACATGATCAGCGTCATGTAGAAGGAAGCAATTTTACCGACAACAAAGTTGCTGATCAGCACGATCAGCGCGCCCAAGGCGCCGCCCAGGTAGTTGGTCAAGGGGCCGCCCAGGGCGGGCAGGGGCTGGACGCCGGAGACCACCAGGACAAGCAGCGCGCCCAATAATCCGGCCAGGTAGTTGATCAGCGTCGTCGAGTAGATGCCCACGCTGCGGGCCAGCCGGGCGTTGACCAGGCGCGACCAGAGCACGCTGACCCCGGCCAGCAGGGACAGGATGACCGCCAGCAGCTCAGCAAAATCGGTCAGCATGATGAGGATGCCGGCCAGGATGATCAGCCCGCCAAGCAGCTTTTCCGCGCGCATCGGCCGCCGCGGGAGGCCCATGAAGCCGACGTGGTCAGCCGCCAGGCTGGCCAGGCTCTCCCCCAGCAGGGCCAGGGCCAGCATGGCCGAGACGCTGATGCGGCCAAAGGCGTACAGGTTGAACAGCGTGGTCAGAATGCCGATCAGCCCGCCGGTGTACCACCAGGGCGGGTGGCCGCCCGGACACGGCCTGTCTTTGCGAAACAGCATGGCCAGCCCGATGGCCAGGATGCCCGAGACATGGATGATGATCAGCGACCAGCCCGTGCCGGCCATGTCCTTAAGGTGGCCGTTGAAGACCACCATGACCGAGATGAGCATCCCGGCCAGCAAGCTTAAAGCGTAGTACATAGACTTTCCTTCTTTTCGGAGGATCGCGCCGGTAGCGCCAGACCATCATACCATATTCTGATCCCGCAGGCAGCAGCTTGGCCAGGCTTGCAGGCCTGGGCAGGGGATGCTATAATCATCCCATCGCGATGACCGGGAAACTGCCGGACAACCGCTATCAGAGAGCCGCCGGGTGGTGCGAGGCGACAGCGGGGGATGGCCTTCCGCCCGTGAGCGGGCCGTGAGGAGCGGCCGGGGCGCGCCCCCTGCAGCGCAAAGAGTGGCCGTGGCGCTGAATCAGCAATTTCAGCGCGGCAATCTGGGTGGCAACGCGGAGCCTTCCGTCCCATAAGGGCAGGAGGCTCTTGATTTTGGAAGGAGAGGACGATCATGATTGACATCGCACTGCTACGCAACGATCCCGACCTGGTCAGGGAGAACATCCGGCGGAAGTACCAGGACCAGCGCCTGCCCCTGGTGGACCAGGCGCTGGAATTGGACAAGCTCAACCGCGAGGCCATCCTACGCGCGGACACCCTGCGCGCCCAGCGCAACAGCCTGTCCAGGGAAATCGGCGGGCTGATGCAGAAGGGAAAAAAGGAGGAGGCTGAGGCCATCAAGCAGCAGGTCAGGGACCTGCAGCAGGAACTGGCCGACCTGGAGACCAAAGAATCGGAGTACGAAGCCGGGCTGCGCGAGGTCATGCTGCAAATCCCGCAGATCATGGCCCCCTCCGTGCCCCTGGGCCGGGATGACAGCGAGAACGTGGAGATGCAGCGCTTTGGCGAGCCCCTCGTGCCCGATTATGAGATCCCCTACCATGTGGACATCATGGAGCGCCTCAAGGGCATCGACCTGGACGCGGCGCGCAAGACCAGCGGCAGCGGCTTTTACTACCTCAAGGGCGACATTGCCCGGCTGCACTCGGCCGTGCTGTCCTACGCGCGGGATTTTATGATCGACCGCGGCTTTACCTACTATATCCCGCCGTTCATGATCCGTTCGGAGGTGGTGACCGGCGTCATGAGCTTTGCCGAAATGGAGAACATGATGTACAAGATCGAGGGCGAGGACCTGTACCTGATCGGTACCTCCGAGCACTCCATGATCGGCAAGTTCATCGACACCATCCTGGGCGCCGACGAGCTGCCCCAGACCCTGACCAGCTATTCCCCCTGCTTCCGCAAGGAGGTGGGCGCCCACGGCATCGAGGAGCGCGGCGTGTACCGCATCCACCAGTTTGAAAAACAGGAGATGGTGGTGGTGTGCAGGCCTGAGGACAGCATGATGTGGTATGAGAAGCTCTGGCAAAACACCGTGGACTTTTTCCGCACCCTGGACATCCCCGTGCGCACCCTGGCCTGCTGCACCGGGGACCTGGCTGATCTGAAGGTCATCTCCTGCGATGTGGAGGCCTGGTCGCCGCGCCAGCAGAAATACTTTGAGGTGGGTTCCTGCTCCAACCTGGGCGATGCCCAGGCCCGGCGGCTGCAAATCCGCGCCAGGGACGAGGAGGGACGCCGCTTTATCCCGCATACCCTCAACAACACAGTGGTCGCGCCCCCGCGCATGCTCATCGCCTACCTGGAAAACAATCTGCAGGAGGACGGCAGCGTGCTGATCGCCAAAGCGCTGCAGCCTTACATGGGCGGCAGGGAGCGCATCGGCTGATGCTTTCATCACGCGATGCGCTGCCGGGGGCATTCCGCAAGGGGTGCCCCCGGACCATCAGGCTGTTTGATTGAATCAGTCACAACCCTGTGCTACACTCTAAACGGACAGGATGGCGAAGGAGGACGGCATGGCCCTGCCCTTTGAAGGTTTTTTCAATGTTTCCCAGCTCAGACGCTGGCTGGCTGCCATCCCGCGCCGCTTCAGCTGCAGGGATTATCTGGCGCCCGCCCCCGCCGCCGAGTGGGCCGCGATGGAGTATACCGCCGCAAGCGTGTGCCTGCCGGGCATCCGCATCGCGCTGGAGCGCGAGGGCGCGCAGGACCTGGTATTCCCCGCGCCGCTGTTCCCGCAGTTCAAAGGCCTTGCGCAGTACGCCGTCATCCTGGCGGACAAGGAGGCCAAGGACGCCGCGCTGCTGGGCGGCATCAGCGGGCAGGCCTTCCAGCTGGAGCTGGTTCACCAGGGCCTGCAGGGCTGCTGGATCACCGGCAACTACCGCCGCCTGGTCGCCACAGCCAGCGCCCGGCCGGACGAAAAAATCCTGGCCGTCATGCCCTTCGGCCAGCCGCGGGATCCGGAGGGTGCGCGCAAAAGCCGCCGCCGCATCCTGACCTCCTTCAGCCCCGACGACCCCACCCTGTGGCCCTATTGGGCTTATCACGCGGCCGAAGCCATGCGCTTCGCGCCCTCCGCCGTCAACCGCCAGCCCTGGCGCATCAGTTTCAGCGGGCATACGCTGCGCTTTGAAGGCAAAAAGCGCGAGAGCATTGACACCGGCATCGCGCTGCTGCACCTGGAATGCGCCCTGTATGAGCTGGAGCGCGCCTGGCGCCAGAGCGCCGACAACAAAAGCTTTTTGGTGCAGATCAAGGATGAGCATGAACCTGTTTAACTTCAGCCAGACCGCGCAGAAAGGCCGGCCGCTGGCCGACCGCATGCGCCCGCGCAGCCTGGAGGAGTTCCTGGGCCAGGCGCACCTGGTGGGCAAGGGCCGCCTGCTGCGCCGCGCCATTGAGGCCGACCAGCTGACTTCCAGCATTTTCTATGGCCCCCCGGGCTGCGGCAAAACCACCCTGGCCTATGTGATCTCGCAGACCACCAGGGGCCATTTTGAGCGCCTCAACGCGGTCACCAGCGGCGTGGGCGAGGTGCGCGAGGTCATCAGGGCCGCGCGCGAGCGCCGGGACATGTACGGCCAGCACACCTACCTGCTGCTGGACGAGTGCCACCGCTGGAGCAAGGCGCAGTCGGACTCCATCCTGCCCGCGATTGAGGAGGGCCTGATCCGCTTCATCGGCTCGACCACCGAGAACCCCATGATCGCGATGACGCCGGCCATCGTCAGCCGCTGCCGCGTCTTCCAGTTTTTCCGCCTGGGCGACAGCGAGGTGCGCCAGGCGCTAAACGCCGCCCTGAAGGACGCCCAGCGCGGGCTGGGCAGCCTGAACATCCATGTGGAGGAGGAGGCGCTGGAGCACTGGGTGCAGGTGGCCGCCGGGGATGTGCGCACCGCGCTCAACGCGCTGGAGCTGGCCGCGCTGACGACGCCCACAGGGGCGGATGGCATCCACATCACCCGGCAGATCGCCGAGGACAGCATCCAGAAGCCCATGTTGCGCGTGGACGAGACGCTCTACTACGATATGCTCTCCGCCTTTTGCAAGTCCCTGCGCGGCTCCGATCCCGATGCCGCCCTGCTGTGGGCGGCGCGCCTGCTCTACGCGGGCTGCGACCCGCGCCTTATCGTGCGGCGCCTGATCGCCCATGCCAGCGAGGATGTGGGCCTGGCCGATCCCCAGGCGCTGGTGCAGGCGGTCAGCGCCGCGCAGGCGCTGGAGTTTGTGGGCCTGCCCGAAGCCAGGCTGGCCATCACCCAGACCATTATCTACATTTGCATGGCGCCCAAGTCCAACACCGTGGTCAATGCCATGGACGCCTCCATGGCCGATGCCGAGCGCGGGCAGCTGGGCGAGGTGCCTGTCGCGCTGCGCGACACCCACTACCAGGGCGCGTCCCGCCTGGGCAACGGCGAGGGCTATCTCTACCCCCATGATTTCCCCGGGCACTGGGTTCGGCAGAACTACATGCCCGACGGCTTTGAGGACAGGGTCTACTACCGCCCGGGGCGGCTGGGCTTTGAAAGCAGCCTGAAGAAAAAGAAGGACAGCGATGAATAACAAGGCCCTGATCCTGGACGCGCTCGCGCGGCTGGACATTCCCTACACGCTGTTTGAGCATGAGCCCAAATGGACCATTGAGGACTGCCTGGCTACCCCCGGCATGGACCCGGAGCGCGCCACCATGCCCAAGAACGTCTTTTTGTGCAACCGCCAGCAGACAGCCTTTTACCTGATGCTGCTGGCGCCCCAGCGCGCCTTCCGCACGGCTGTGGTCAGCAAGCTGCTGGGCGTCTCCCGCCTTTCCTTCGCGCCGGAAGAGAAGCTGCCGGATTTTCTCGGCCTGGAAAAGGGCGCGGTCAGCCCGCTGGGCCTGCTGTTTGACGCTGAGCAGCGCGTGCAGCTTGTGGTGGACGCGGCGCTTTTGGATTATGAGCGCCTGTGGTTTCACCCGGGCGTCAACACCGCCTCGGTCGAGATCGGCAGCCGGGATTTCATGCAGCGCTTCCTGCCGGGCATCGGGCGCGAGGCCATCCTTGTCAGGATCCCGCGGGAGGAATAGCGGGCATCAGCAGGCCCTGCCCTGGCACCCCGTATGCAGTCGATATTATATATTGTCAAACAGGATGATTTGAAACCAAAGGAGAAACGCCTTGACCTGCCATTTCTACGCCTATCTGTCCCGGATGAAGCTGATCCGGCGCTGGGGCCTGATGCGCAACCTCATCCCCGAGAACGACATGGAGCACGCCATGCAGGCCGCCATGATCGCGCACGCCCTGGCCCTGATCGGCAACACGCGCTACGGGCGCAGCTACAAGGCCGAGCACGTCATGGCCCTGGCGCTCTTTCACGACATCTCCGAGGTCATCACGGGCGACCTGCCCACCCCGGTCAAGCACAACAACCCGCAGATCAAGGCCGAGTACCACAAGATCGAGCGCATCGCCATCCAGCGCCTCAAGCAGATGCTGCCGGAGGATCTGCAGCCCGCCTACGAGCCCCTGCTCAACCCCGACCAGGACAGCGGGGAATGGCGCCTGGTCAAGGCCGCCGACCGCATCTGCGGCTACGTCAAGTGCCTGGAGGAGACCAAGGCCGGCAACAACGAGTTTCTGGAGGCCAGGGACAGCATCCTGGCCTCCCTGCACGCCATTGACCTGCCCGAGGTGCAGGACTTCATCCGCGAGTTTGTGCCGGGATTTGGCATGAGTCTGGATCAGATCTCAAGGTAGGCGGGAAAACAAGAGGGGACGCCGGGGACGGGAAAGGGCGCCGGGGATTTTTTCTGAAGAAAAAATCCCCCGGACCCCTTAAAAGACTTTAATATGATGCAATAAAGCTTCCGCATCCGTAGGAGAACCCCTTTGAATCCTGTCAGGGCAGCTGGATCCTGGGCTCCTTGTCGTTTTTGCGGTAGATGGTAAAGCGCCGCCCGATCACCTGCACCGGCTGCGCGCCGGTCAGGGCGCAGAGCTCGTCGCTGGCCTCCCTGGCCGTCAGGGGGGCGTTTTGCTGCACGGCGCACTTGATCAATTCCCGCGCCTGGAGCAGGTCATAGGCCTCCTTTTGGGTATTGGCGGTGACGCCGTCCTTGCCCACGAACAGGGTAGTGTCCAGGGTGTTGGCCAGGGAGCGCAGGTAGGCGCGCTGTTTTCCGTTGAGCTGCATATAATCCTCTTTCTGTCAGATGATGTCTGTCCGGGAGAGCACATCGTCCCCTTCACAGGTGATCAGGACCCGGCCTGACCGGGGGACAGTTTGTTACCCTTATCCTCCCCATCCCCTTGCTGGGATGGAGGCCCCTGCAGTGCGATCCAGAAACGCATCACGGGCTTGCCGCCGGAGCGGGCGCGGATGTCCTCCATGACCCCACCGCAGGAGAGAATAATTCTGCGGGAGGCTTCGTTGTCGCTGTCGCAGCAGACCAGCGCGCGCCGGATGCCCAGGTCACGGCATTTGTCAAGCGCCAGGACCAGCTGTTGTCTGCCATAGCCCTTGTTTCGCTCGGATGGCCGGATGGAATACCCGATATGGCCGCCGGAATGCAGCATTCTCTCATCCAGCTGATGACGGATGTTGACCATGCCCACCACCCGCCCGTCTCCCGGCCTGAGGCACAGGAACTGGCTGCGGGGCACATCCCGGCAGGTGTCAGGATGGCCGTCCCTCTTCAGCAAAGTCAGCCACTCAGGCACGCTGAGCGTTTGAAGCGATCCGGAGCCGTTCATGTTTCCGGCTCCTGGCTGCAGGAACTCCGCGCGGTACGCCTCGATCTCATCCCCGTATGCCATGGAAGGCACAACCAGTGTCAGCTGCCCTTTCATATGCCCGGCATCCTCAATTAAAGTCCTTTGGAAGGTTCGGAAACCTTTTCTTCAGAAAAGGTTTCCGATGTCCCTCGTCCTCCGCTCCTATTACTCCACAAAGTCAAACTCGATCGCGTCCGCGCCCAGGCGCACGGTGTCGCCCTCCCGGGCGCCCAGCTCACGCAGCTTGTCAATGACGCCGGAGGCGCGCAGCGTCTTGTGGAACCAGTTCATGGACTCATAGTCATTGAAGTTGACCGCGTCGATCAGGCTGTCCATGGAGCCGCCGGTGACCACATAGACGCCGTCCTCATCCACCACGGCTTCCCAGCCGCGCAGGCGCTCCTCCTCAAAAAACTCTTCCTCCTGAAACGGTCGGCTTTCAGGCAGGGTGGCCAGCGTTTCCACCACCGCGTCCAGCAGCGCCTCCAGCCCCTCCCCGGTGGCGGCGGAGACCGCGAAAAAGGCGCGCTCCCCGGCGACCGCGCGCAGGGCGTCCAGGTGGCCGGCTGCCGCCGGCAGGTCCAGCTTGTTGGCGACCACGATCTGCGCGCGCGCGTCCAGCTGGCCGTAGCGGCGCAGCTCCTCATTGACAACGGCAAAATCTTCCGCCGGGTCGCGGCCCTCCTGGCCGGAGGCGTCCACCACGTGCAGCAGCAGGCGGGTGCGCTCCACATGGCACAGGAAGGCGAAGCCCAGCCCGGCGCCCTGGCTGGCGTTTTCAATCAGCCCCGGGATGTCGGCGATGGCAAAGCTCTGCCCCTTGTGCCGGGCTATGCCCAGGTTGGGCGTGAGGGTGGTGAAGGGATAATCGGCGATCTTGGGCCGCGCGGCCGTGATGCGCGAGAGCAGGCTGCTCTTCCCGGCGTTGGGAAAGCCCACCAGGCCGACATCGGCAATGGTGCGCAATTCCAGGATGAATTCATGCCAGACGGTCCTGATGCCGGGCTTGGCGAAATTGGGCGCCTGGCGCGTGGGCGTGGCAAACCGCGCGTTGCCGTGGCCGCCGCGGCCGCCATGCAGCAGCACGCGCTCCTGGCCGGCTTCAAACATGTCGGCCACCACGGCGCCGGACTCCTTCTCGCGCACCACCGTGCCGACCGGCACCTTGATCACCAGGTCCTGCCCGGATTTGCCGGTGCGGCGCGTGGACATCCCCTGGGCGCCGTTTTCCGCCTGATACTTGACCTTGTAGCGGAAATCCATCAGCGTGTGCAGGTTGTGGTCGGCCAGCAGGATGATGTCCCCGCCCTTGCCGCCGTCGCCGCCGTCCGGCCCGCCGTTGATCACGAACTTCTCGCGGTGGAAGGACACGCAGCCGTTGCCCCCGTCCCCCGCCTTGAGGCGGATGACCGCCCTGTCCACAAAACTCGCCATGTTGCCTCCTTCACTGGTCCGGCCCTGAGTATACCACGCCGGCTGTACATTGAGAAACACAGGGGCGCAAAAAGGGACGGCGTGCCACCGTCCCTGAAGGTTTTCGGGCAAATATGTCAGGGCGCGGGGCTTTCCGTCGGCATCATCTGGCGCAGCATTGCGGATGTCAGCGCGTTGAGCAGAATGGTTTGCACCTGCTGGCTGAGGGTGGCAAGCTGCTGGGTGCTCAGGCCGTCTACGCGCACGGCCCCGTTGGCGTCCACCGCCGGGATGGTCCAGGGCGCGGCGGTGTTGCCGGTGATGTCGGCGTGGACCTGCGCCTGGGTGCCCTCGTCCTGCCAGGTGACAAAGCCGGTAAAATAGGTGGCGGACCGTGAGTTGAGCCGGCTTCGCAGGTTCACGCTGCCTGTGACCAGCTGCGCTTTCACGTCCGTGTCGCCCTGGGGGGTCACCTGCAGGGTGAAGCCGATGTCGCGCGTGGAGCTGCCGGCCGCCTGGTCCACCACCTCGGGGGCCGGGGCATAGCGCAGGCTGAAGCGGTAGACGCGCGCGGGCGGGTCGCCCTCGGTGGCGTCCACGGTAAAGGCATCGCCGCCGGCCTCCGGCTGAAGGCTGATGGTCCCGGCATAGGTGATTTCGTGGGAGTTTGCCACGGGGCCCCCGGAAAACACCAGCGAGGTCACGGCGCCCTTTTGGTTTTGGGCATTCCTGGGCGCGTATTCCAGCGTGATGACGGTCTGTTCGCCCTCCGGCCGCAGGCTGTGGGTGTACAGCACACGGTTCAGGCCGCGCGCGCCGCCCAGGGGCAGGATCAGCTTGTTTTCCACCACCTGGCCCTGGGCGTTGAGCAGGCGCTCGGACACCATGTCGCCCGTCAGGGGCAGGCGGTCCAGCGACTGGAAGAAGCTGTCCCTCATGGACGGCTGCAAATAGGCGGCCACCTGGCGGGCGTCCATCTCACGCGCCAGCAGCGCCAGCAGCTCGGTGTCATTGTAGGCATCCACCAGAAGCTGCTTGATCTGTGCCTTGAGCTGGCTGGCGGGCACGGTGATGATGATCCGGGTCTGGGGATTGTTTTGCGCGTCATACTGGTTTTGGCTCTGGGTAAAGGCCTGCAGCCACAGCGTCAGCTTCAGGGAGTAGGCGTCCAGCTTCCTGGCGACCTCGCCCTGCCAGGTGGATTCAGCCGTGTTCAGCTTGAGCAGCACGCCCTCCACCGGCGGCCAGGTCGGGTCCTCCCCGGACAGCAGGGCCATGAGCGCGCCGCCGTCGCGCCGGTCCACATAGCGCACGGCGCCAAAGAAGGCGGAGGTCAGCTGCTCAAACTGGCTGTCCCTGAGCAGGCGCATTTCGCCGATGGCCTGGCCGTTCTTGGTGAGCACCAGCTCCATCTCTTCCTGTCCCTTCAGGACGCCCACCCCGCGCAGGTAGCGTATGGACAGCTCAGCCCCGGGCAGCAGGGTCCTGAGCAGGGCGTTGTCCTCCGGGGACAGCAGGCTGAAGTCGCCTCCGGACTTTTGGGTTTTGATGGTGATGCGCAGGCCGGAGCCGTCCTTGACTTGCTTGAACAGCTTTTCATCCAGGGTATAGTCAGCTCCCAGGGCAGGCAGGGCTGCCAGCAGCGTGGCGGCAAGCAGCAGCAGGGCAATCAGGCGTTTCATGGTGTATCCTCCTCGCTTGTGGATGGGCTCATCTCTTCGGTGACCGTGAAAACTTCAGTGTTGACGGGCGGGACGGCACCCTCCCCCCGGGCGCGACGGTCCCGTCCCAGGTCGTGCAGGACCAGCCGGCGGAGATCCCCGGGCAGGGTAGCCAGCCAGCTCCGCAGGGCGGGCACCAGCGCGGTGTTCACCCGGCCGGCAGCCTGGCCGCGGGCTTCGTCATCCAGGAAAAGCAGGTCGACCTCCGCCAGCGGCATGGGCATGGCCACGCTGTCCGCCGGGCTCATTTCAAGCGCCAGGCTGACTTCCCGACGCACGGCCTTCCCGGCAAGCTCCCTCAGGCGCAGGCTGCCCGTGAGCCTGTCCTGCGTCAGGAGCAAATCGGGAACGACCTCATAATCCGTGGTGACGCCGGCCCGGCGGATTTTGGCGCTCAGGCTGCCGCCCAGGCGCTCGCCCTCCGCCTGCGCAACGGATGTAAGCGCGATTTTACCGGAAGCGTCCAGGCGCTCCTTGCCGGATACCGTCCTGAATTTCCAGTCGCCCTGCGCGCTCCCGGGCTTGGTGGCCAGGGACAGCTGGGCTTCTATGGTGTCAGAGCCCCGGGTGGCGGGCAGCTTGAAGCTCAGATAAACGCCGCTGTCCGAACGCCCGCCAAAGAGCGTCAGCTTGCGCGTGGCGCCGTCCAGCCCAAGGGTGGCGGTCACCTGCAGCCCCAGGTCCTCCCCCTGCTTGTCCAGAAAACGCTTGACGTTTAACGCGCCCCTGATCTCCAGGGCGCGCAGGCTGTCAGACAGCGCGGCCGCCCGGGAGGGCGCCAGGGCCAGCAGCAGACGGTCCATCACCGGCAGCAGGTCGGGCCCGGCAGCCTGCCAGAAGGCCTGGGCCTGCTCCTTGTTCAAGGCGTATACCAGCTGGCTGGCGCCGCGCCCGGCGTTTCGGATGCTGATCGCGGTCTTGACCGGTTTCTCCATGGGCAGCAGGTGGGGCAGGGCAACCCGGCACAGGTCCGTGAAGGCCTGCCCGGCGGCGGCAGGGTCCATTAGCTGGGGAACGCTGCCAAAGAGCGCCTGCCAGGGCGGCAGCGCGGGGCTGCCCAGGTAGCGGGTGGCCGGCAGGCTGCCCGGTACCTCCAGGATCAGGCCGGCCTCTTGCGGTCCCTGGTCCGTAGCCAGGGTAAAGACGACCTGCCCGTCCCCCGCCCACTGCGCAGCTGCCTGGCGATGATCCCCGTCCCGGCGCAAGTCCACCTCCAGCCGCTGGCCTTCCAGCCAGGACTGCAGGGCGGCCAGGGACTGCTCGGCAAGGTCCGGCCAGGCATCCACGCGCGCGGACAGGCGCAAATGATAAGCCTGGCCGCCTTCATACCCGGCCTGCAGGATTTCCAAAGCAGGAAACACCGCGGCCCGGGCAGCTCCGAAGACCAGCAGGGCGCACAGCGCCAGCAGGGCCAGGCGCCTCCTGATGCGCATCCGTTTTCCTCCCTTCCTTGCTGTTTATCAAACGTCTGGCAGCGCCGCTTTCATGCATCCGCGCCCGGATCGCCGTGCAGCGCCTCATACAGGGCGTGCGCCGCCGGGCGGTTCATGCCCGGGACAGCGGCCAGGCTGTCCACATCGGCCTCCTTGATGCCCTGAAGCGAGCGGAAGGCTGCCAGCAGCGCGCGGCGGCGCGCCGGCCCGATGCCGGGCACCTCCTCCAGGCGCGAGCGGATGCTGGCTTTGCCGCACAGCTGGCGGTGGCGGGTGACGCCGAAGCGGTGCGCCTCATCGCGGATGCGCTGCACCAGGTGCAGGGCCGGTGAATGGCGGTCCAGCACCACGGGCGCCTCCGCGCCGGGCAGCCAGATCTCCTCCAGTCGCTCCGCCAGGCCAAACAGCGGCACGCCCAGGCCCAGGCTGTCGCGCGCCCGCAGCGCATAGGCCAGCTGCTGGGGCCCGCCGTCCACCAGGATGACATCAGGCAGCGGCCAGGGCTTGTCCGGCAGCAGCGCGCGCCTGAAGCGCCGGGTGAGCGCCTCGGCCAGGCTGGCCGGATCGTTGGCGCCCTCCACCGTTTTGATGTTGAAATACCGGTATTCCTTGCGCGCGGGCTCGCCGTCCACAAAGACTACCATGCCGGCGACCGACTGCGCGCCCTGGGTGTTGGAGATGTCAAAGCCCTCAATGCGCCGGGGCACGGCGGGCAGGCCCAGGGCTTCCGCCAGCTCGCGGCTGGCGCCCACGGTGCGCTCGTGCACCACCTGTGCGCGGGCATTGCGCTTTTTCAGGGCGTCCGCCGCGTTTTGCAGGGCGTTGTCCACCAGGCGCTTCTTGTCCCCGCGCTGCGGCACCACGACGTCCACCGCGCCACCGCGCTTCTCGCGCAGCCAGGCTTGCATGGTGTCCTGATCGCCCAGCGCCTGCACGATGATCTCGCGCGCGGGCAGGCGGTCAGCGTAAAACTGGGGAAGGAATCCGTCCAGCACCTCCCGGAGCGGCTCTGCGCCCTCCCGTGGCAGGGCAAAAGCCTGGGCGTCCAGCATCTTTCCCCCGCGGATAAACAGCACCTGGGCCATCGCGTCCAGGCCGTCCTGGGCGGCGGCGATGACATCCTGGTCCACAAAGGCGGTCTGCAGGGCGTTCTGCTGCTCCATCAGGCCAAGGATGTCCTTGATGCTGTCGCGCAGCTCAGCCGCGCGCTCAAACTGCATTTCCCGCGCCGCCCGGGCCATTTCCTCCTCCAGGCGCTGGACCACCGGCTTGTACCTGCCCTTGAGAAAGGCGATGACCTCCTCCACCAGCGCCCTGTAATCCTCCTGCGTGACCAGGCTCGCGCAGGGACCCAGGCACTGGCCCATCTCGTAGCTCAGGCAGGGGCGCGTGGCTTTTTGGCTGGGCAGGGGCAGCTTGCAGGTGCGCAGCGGGAAGGTGCGCCGCAGGATGCCGGTCACCTGGCGGATGGCCGCGGTGCCGTAATAGGGCCCGAAGTAGCGCGCGCCGTCGTTTTCCACCCTGCGGGCCACGGTCAGCCGCGGGAAGGCCTCCTGGACGCTGATGCGGATGTAGGGATAGTGCTTGTCATCCATCAGCTTGATGTTGTAATAGGGGCGGTGGGATTTGATCAGGTTGCTCTCCAGCACCAGGGCCTCCAGGTTGGTGGCAGCCAGGATGATATCAAAATCATCCACGCGGTCCACCAGCGCCTGCACCTTGGCCGAGTGGGGCTGGTTGCTGAAATAGCTGCGCACGCGGCTGGCCAGGTTGACCGCCTTGCCGATATACAAAACCTCGCCCCGCTCCTTCATCAGGTAACAGCCGGGGCGCTCCGGCAGCAGGACGATCTTGCGCCTGAGGGTCTCGTTCATGCTCACGGGCGGCTCACTCGGGCCGGCTGTCTGCCCCGCCGCTGTCAAAGCGCTCGCGGATCACGGGAATCAGGCGCTGGGCCAGCTCCTCGTCCACCGGCTCAAAATCCTCGATCTCCTCGCCGTCCTCATCCACGCTGACAGCCACCCGCATCACATACAGGGTCTGCCTGTCCGCTTCCCGGGGCCTGTCCTCCTCCGCCACCTCGCGCAGCAGGACATACTCATCCCCGTTGTAGAAAAAATATTTCTCCACCGTCAGCAGCAAACGGTTGCCATCCTCATCCATGCCCTCCACAATGTCCAGGCGTTCCTCTTCCGGCATGATCTCACCCCCTTGGTACGCATATTATACCGTGAGCGGCCGGCGCTGACAACCAAAGGCAGCCGGACATGGATCACGCTACAGTCAGGCGGCACATAGATCGTGCTATAGTCAGGCGGCTATTCTTGCCAAGGCCCTTCGCGCTGTGCTACAATGCGCCTGCGCAAAGCGCGCGGTTGCGCAGCCCGGCAGCCTTCGCCCCAGGCCGAAGACAGGCTTCCGACGAAAGCTGTACAGGCTCCCGTAGCTCAGTGGATAGAGACCCGCCTCCTAAGTGGGAGGCGACCTCCCACCAAATCCTGCATAAACTCCCGTAGCTCAGTGGATAGAGCACTCGCCTCCTAAGCGAGGGGTCGGCAGTTCAAGTCTGCCCGGGAGTGCCACAATCGCCGTAGAATCAATGGTTCTGCGGCTTTTTTCTTTCACCAATTTTCTGGCGTGCATCTCTGCATAAACGGTGGTCGAGTTGAATAATTTGCTAAGAAACATCGAATGGTTATTTGGTGTAACGAACGATTTGCTAAGCATTTGCTAAGACTTTCGCCTTTGATACTCATCCCAAGCCTTCTACTGAGGATTCAACAATGAAGATACTGATTGCTGTATTGCAAACTTAGCATCTTGCATTTGGTCGCTATGCATTACAATACAACTGTTCATTTGCATGAAAACAGTCGTTTCTTACGTCGTATGCTGGGGAATAGACTCCAAGAACTAGAGTCTGTTCACGCTATTGCGCTCTTGATGTTAATGTGATAAATTGTCCTTATGAAACTGACAGCAGCTCAATTTGAGAAGATTTCTCCGTATTTGCCACGACAGCGCGGGAATGTAAGCATGAGCAATCATCAACTGGTGAACGCAATTCTGTATGTCACAGAGAACGGCTGCAAG
>Ga0209723_1002150_pt1 | contig 27549 bp, 22 predicted proteins | sample BiotimSIPDNA_2_FD_185750 | JGI IMG/M metagenome (GOLD analysis project Ga0209723, IMG submission 185750) | Anaerobic biogas reactor microbial communites from Washington, USA - Biogas_R2 time_0 SIP DNA (SPAdes) (version 2) | ecosystem: Engineered > Bioreactor > Anaerobic > Unclassified | place...
GAAGCTCAAAGGCGAGTACAACACGCAGGACACCCTGAAGCCTTTTGTAAATATGGATCTGACACTTGACAGAATAGATGTTAACAAGGCAGCCAATTCATTCTCAATCGTTGAGACCATGCTGCCAATTGCACAGAAGGCTACCGGTAGAATCTCCACATCATTTAACTTTAGTTCGGTTCTCGGCGATGGCTTCTCACCGGTGATCAGTTCGTTAAACGGCGGCGGTTTGCTGAAGTCTGACGAACTCTCTCTATCAGGTGCTAAGGTACAACAGGCCCTCGTTACAATGCTTAAGGATGAGAAATACGCTATTGCCAAGGCCAAGGACTTCCTGCTCAATTTCAGTATCGAAAACGGAAACCTTTTTGTGAAGCCATTTGACGTAACGGTATTCGACAAAAAGGTCAACTTCGCCGGAAGACAGGGTCTGGACCAGTCAATGGATTATATTATCAAGATGCCTGTAAGCCGCAAGGAATTATCCAACATAGCCGGACTGATAGGTATAAAGGGTACTCTGCCAGATGGCGATGACGTTCTGGTTGGAATCAAGATTGGTGGTACCCTGACAGATCCACAGCTAAGTTTCAACTCTGATGACATTGCCGCTGCGCTCAAGTCAGAACTTAAGAAAGAGGCTGAGAAGGCTGCTACCAAGGCTGTCGAAAAAGTAGGTGAACAAGTTGCCAAGGAAGCTGAAAAGGCTGTTAATGACCTGATCCAGGACGAAGAAACCAAGGAAAAAATTCAGGAAGCAGGCCAAAAGTTAAAAGACCTATTTAAAAGAGAATAGTCCGGGTAGGTCCGGGCATTGCAGGTCTGACCTGATACAACAAAAAGCACTGCTCCCGGGCAGTGCTTTTTGTTTTTTATGACACAGTCCTTAGAGTATGGAGATAATCGGCAGTGTCACTCAAAGCGCACATGATAAGGCTTACGCTATATATAGTCCTGCTGGTTAAGAACCGCACTAACTTTGACCTGGATTACAGGACAGATATTCAGGTACAGGAGGGTGTTGAATTCGAAGAGACCTCAAATGTCGGTATTCACGCCGGCGTTAAAGTTACCGAAATGTGGCCCTATATGATTTACAATATTGCGCTCTATGAGTTCAGTTTGATGAGAGAAGCAGAATTAGAGGAGGAAGTATCTGTCTATTAACCAAGGTTGTGCTAGCAAGGATGGGACCTAAGTGCCGATTGAAGGACTATTTAGTGGGAATATGAGAGAGTAAGTCCGGGTTCGGCATAAATGAAGGCGTGGCCATATAGAAAGGAATAAAAAAAGGGTATCCGGCGGGATACCCTTTTTCTATTTCTTTCTGACGGATCAGATTCTCTTTTCCTTGATACGAGCTTTCTTTCCAGTAAGTTCGCGGAAGTAGTAGATTCTGGCACGACGTACTTTACCTTTCCTGTTAACCTCAACTTTGTCAATATAAGGAGAGTTGATTGGGAAGATACGTTCTACACCAACGTTGTTGGAAACCTTGCGTACTGTGAATCTCTTATTGGCACCATGGCCTTTGATTTGTATCACAACTCCGCGGAATACCTGAATACGTTCCTTATTTCCTTCTACAATCTTGTAGTGAACTGAAATTGTATCACCGGCTCCGAACTCGGGAACTACAACATCAGTTTTAAAGGCTTCTTCAGCAACTTTAAGCAAATCCATTTTAGTAGCTTTTGAATATTAAACCTAGCGTGCAATATGGTATGATCCCTCATGTTCATCCAGAGATTACACGGAACGGGCACAAAAGTAGTCTTTTCGTTTCAATTGAGAAAACAAAACCTGAAAAAAATTATCTTTGCCGCGTCTTTAAATGAGTAGGATTAAACAAGCACTTTATGGAGAAGAATAACAACCTAAGGGTTGGGATGCCTGTGTTTAGCAGCATCTTTTTTATTATGGGATTTGCAACTACGTTCATTATCCAACTTTGTGCACCTCTAAAAGCCGTTTTTAGCCTTAGCGAATTTCAGGCCCAGCTTCTTACATCTGCCTTCTTTGTTGCCTATCCCATAATGGCCTTCCCGATTAGTATGCTTGTCAACCGGATCGGATACAAATGTACTGTAATTAACGGACTCATCCTTATGGGTCTTGGAAGTATGGTGTTTGTTCCGGCTGCCAAACTACCTTCATACCCGCTCTTCCTGCTTGCAACTTTTATTCTGGCTATTGGTGTGGTGTTCCTGCACGTTACGGCTAACCCTTATGTGGCGGGTATGGGTGAAGAAAAATCGGCTTCGAGTCGTCTGAACCTTACCCAGGCTCTCAACTCTATTGCTACTATGATAGCACCCTGGGTTATTGCAATGCTGATATTCAAAGGCCTCGTGCTGGCTCACGAGGCCTCTGAGGCCGAGAGACTTGCCTACGGACTTGAGGTTGCATCGCGTATCCCGGCATCCTTTATTGCCCTGGCTGCTTTGGTGTTTTTTGCAGCGATTTCCCTGTTTTTTATAAAGCTACCTGAGCTGGCTACTGAACAGGGAGGGAAGAAGGGCAATGTGCTTAAATACCCCCACGTTCTGCTTGGTGCACTTGCGATATTCTGCTATGTGGGATCTGAGGTTGGCAATGCGGCTCTTATGACCAACTACCTGCGTACTGGTTCACTTGGCCTGTCTGCAGAAACTGCAGCGTCATATGTTGCTGTCTATTGGGGTGGTGCGATGATTGGCCGTTTCTTTGGCTCTATGATGTTTTCTGATACCCCTGTAAAGAAACTGCTTGTATATGTCCCGCTTATCCTGTTGCTTGCCTTTGTTTCCGCAACCTTTGTGACAGGCTACAACTGGAAGATGGGAGCAATCTTTACCCTGACGTCGGCACTTAACTTTGCCTTTATGGTAATTGGCAAGGGACAGCCTTCACGCAGTCTTGCGATATTCGCGCTTGCTGCCGCCATGCTTGGATTGCTCACGACCTTTACAACTGGTAATATTGCACTGTGGACAGTTGTTTCAATCGGATTGTTCAACTCAATAATGTTCCCCAATATCTTTGCACTGGCTGTAAAGGATCTTAAGGGTAGCGAACTGGCTTCAGCATCGGGTTTTGTTAACTCCTTTGTTGTTGGTGGTGCAGTTGTTCCCGCTATTATGGGTTCGATAGCCGACATTTACGGCTATACATTTGCCTATATTGTGCCTGCAATCTGTTACCTTTATATCATGTTTTACGCAATCAAAGGCAGTAAAATAAGGCTGAAGGGGTAGTCTGGATCAGGTGATGCAGAAGGAAAGGATCAGCTGAAGTACCTTAGAAGGGTGCAGGAATTCGCAGAAGAGTCTTTTAGACTGCTTGACTGGTAATGAAGTAGAATTGCATATTTAAAATATAAAGAGATGATAAAGAGATTTTCCATAGGAATCGACATAGGCGGAACCAACACCGCAATTGGCATTGTTGATGAGGATGGTAACGTATCGTTCAAGGGAGGCATCGACACTCCCGGTCATGGCGATATTGCCCGCTATGTTAAGGACCTTGCTGCTGAAGTTACCGAGATGGCAAAAAACCTGAAGCTGAGCAATCCTGACTGTGAGATACTAGGTATTGGTATTGGTGCTCCAAATGGTAACTATTACAGTGGAACCATTGAGTTTGCACCAAACCTGTCATTCAGAGGAGTAATCCACATAGTAGACCTGCTCAAAAAGGAATTTCCCGAGTACAAGTATATCGCTCTGACAAATGATGCCAATGCGGCTGCCATAGGTGAGATGATCTACGGTGGAGCAAAGGGGATGAGGAACTTTGTTATGTACACCCTCGGAACTGGCGTGGGCAGCGGTATCGTTGTAAACGGTGACCTGGTTTACGGTCATGACGGTTTTGCAGGTGAATGCGGCCATACCACACTTATCCCCGGTGGACGCCTTTGCGGATGTGGAGCCCTTGGTCACCTTGAGGCCTATTGCTCTGCTTCGGGAATGAAGAGAACTGCATTCGAACTGCTTGCAAAATACAATGGTGTAAATAGTATCCTGGCCAACTATTCGTTCAAGGATCTTACATCCAAGGTAATCTATGATGCAGCTATCCAGGGCGACGAGATCGCACTTGAAGTGTTTGAAATCACCGGTAAATACCTGGGAATGGGAATGGCAACTACTGTTCACCACCTCTCTCCGGAAGCCATCTTCCTCTTTGGTGGTCCCACTGCCGCAGGCGACCTGATCTTCAAACCAGCCAAGGCCAGTCTTGAGGAAAACCTGCTTCCGATATTCAAGAATAAAATCAAACTGCTGCCTTCCAGACTGAGTCATGGTGACGCAGCAATTGTTGGTGCCAGTGCCCTTGTATGGAAGGAAAAGTCGAAATAGGGACATAACCATATGATATTGAAAGGTATCTGCAACTGTGCAGATACCTTTTTTCTTATCATAATGTCCTACCAAAAAAGTGTAAGTGGAAAGCCCGTTTTTTATAATATTTTTTAACTTTACCCATCGTTAAAAAACTAAATGGTCATGCCAGAGAATTATTTCAAGAAGTATCCCTCCAAAGATGGTTATTTTCAAGAATATGGAGGTGCCTATCTTCCACCTGTGCTGGAAGAGGAAATGAAAAAAATAAATGACGCCTATTTTGCTATCAGCAAGTCGCACAACTTCATCTCTGAGTTGCGTAGCATTCGCAAGCATTACCAGGGTCGTCCCACACCGGTTTACTACTGCAACCGCCTGTCGGAAAAGTACGGTGGCCGTATTTACCTGAAGCGTGAGGACCTGAACCATACCGGTGCGCATAAGCTGAACCACTGTATGGGTGAAGCCCTGCTTGCCAAGTACATGGGTAAGAAGAAGCTGATAGCTGAGACCGGTGCTGGGCAGCATGGTGTTGCACTTGCAACTGCTGCTGCATATTTCGGTCTTGAGTGCGAAATCCACATGGGCGAGGTGGATATTGCAAAGGAACACCCAAATGTTGTCAGGATGAAGATCCTCGGTGCAAAGGTAGTTCCCGTTTCCTTCGGACTGAAGACTCTTAAGGAAGCCGTTGACTCTGCCTTCGAAGCTTATCTGAAGGATCCTGTCAACTCAATATATTGTATTGGTTCGGTAGTCGGACCTCACCCATTCCCGATGATGGTTCGCGACTTCCAACATATTGTCGGAATTGAAGCCCGTGAGCAGTTCTTTGATATGACCGGTGAACTGCCAGACAGCGTAGTTGCCTGCGTGGGAGGTGGTAGTAATGCCATGGGTATCTTCTCCGGATTCCTCGAGGATAAGGAAGTAAATCTTTATGGTATCGAACCAGCTGGCCGTTCGCTTGAAGTTGGTGAAAATGCCGCTACCATTACCCTTGGTAAGCCCGGTGTAATCCACGGATTCAAGTGCTACCTGCTGCAAAATGAAAAGGGTGAACCAGCTCCGGTATATTCTGTGGCCAGCGGTCTTGACTATCCGGGTGTAGGTCCCGAGCACAGTATGTTGCACGATATGAAACGTGTAAAGTATGACTATGCTTATGACAAGGAGACTATAGATGCATTCTTTGAACTGAGTCGTATGGAGGGTATCATTCCGGCTCTTGAAAGTGCACATGCTGTGGCATATGCATTGAAGCTGGCTAAGACCGAACCAAAGACTTCAATCCTGGTTAACCTAAGTGGAAGAGGGGATAAGGATATTGATTTTGTGATGGAGAATTGGGGTAAGGATTATTTATAATGAAAGTCGAACAAGTAGCAATTAGAACTTCTTATTTCAGTATTGCCGGAAATGCCTTGCTAGCGCTAGCTAAAGCGCTGGCGGGCTTTTTTGGTAATTCATTCGCACTTATTGCAGATGCGATTGAGTCGCTCACTGATGTTTTTTCTTCAACCTTGGTACTCCTGGGACTCAGGTATGCCAGCAAGCCGGCAGACGACAACCATCCATACGGGCACGGAAGGATAGAGCCCCTTGTAACCTTTGCCGTAGTGGGATTCCTGATTATTTCTGCAACAGTAATAGCCTATGAGGCAATTCAAAATATCGGTACCCCACATGAGACTCCCAAGGCCTGGACGCTTATTGTTCTGGGAGTTATAATCCTTTGGAAAGAAGCCTCGTTTCAGATTGTGCTGAGGCGCAGCAAAACAACAAACAGTTCATCTCTCAAGGCCGATGCATGGCATCACCGCAGTGATGCCATAACCTCGGTAGCCGCATTTGTAGGTATTACTTTTGCAATAGTGATGGGAGAGGGGTATGAAACAGCTGACGATTGGGCTGCCCTTTTTGCTACGGTTATTATTCTATATAATGCATTCAGGATATTCAGGCCTGCACTGGGTGAACTGATGGATGAGAACAATTACGTGGAACTGACCGATGAGGTCAGGAGAATATCCATGATGGTGCATGATGTTGAAGGTACCGAGAAATGCTTTGTGCGCAAAGTTGGATTGCAATATCAGATAGACCTTCATATAAGGGTTGACGGAGCACTTACGGTGAAACGTGGTCATGATATAGCACATGAAGTCAAGGATACTCTTAAAGCCCAGCTTCCTCAACTTGCCAATGTACATATCCATATTGAACCATCCTGGGAGGGGTAAGAATTACCAATAATCAATTCTGATAGCGGTTTTTTTTGATTTTTCCTTAAATTTGTAGGGAATCACATCATTTTGTACTAATAATACTGCAGAAGTGATGGTCCTGGCTCTTTGAGCCACCGTGTGGATAGCTTATTTATGTAGTATATTTCATTCCTTATATATGCTGAATGTTCAACTGGAGATTTCGTTATTTGTTTTTTCGATACTTTTCTTTGTAAGTATTTTGGCAGGTAAGGCCAGTTCCCGTTTTGGTGTACCTGCCTTGTTGCTGTTTCTTGGCGTGGGAATGCTCTTTGGCAGCGATGGTTTTGGAATCCAGTTTGAAAATATCAAGATAGCTCAGACCATTGGTACCATAGCACTGTGTATTATCCTGTTTTCAGGTGGTATGGATACCCAGCTTTCTGAGATACGTTCGGTAGCTGCGCAAGGTGTAATTCTGGCAACTGTCGGGGTTTTTCTTACAGCGATAATTACGGGCTTGTTTATATGGTGGTTTTTGGGGAAGACGAGTGCCGGTGCAGGCGTCGGACTTTTGACCTCGTTACTGATGGCTTCTACCATGGCTTCTACCGACTCAGCGTCGGTTTTTTCGATTCTACGTTCCAAGGGACTTAACCTTAAGAACAACCTGCGTCCTTTGCTGGAGCTCGAAAGCGGAAGCAATGACCCGATGGCCTATGTAATGGTAGTTACCTTTATAAGCCTTATTAAGGCAGGGGCGGAGACCAATTATCTGATGGCATTGGGTGTTTTGCTGTCGCAGCTAATTATTGGCGTGGTTGCCGGTTTTTTGTTGGGAAAACTTGCGATACGTGTAATTAATAATTTCAAGATTGGCAATGACTCATTGTATCCAATTCTGGTTTTCACCTTTTGTATATTTATATTTTCTTCTACCTATTTTCTGAAGGGTAACGGGTTTTTGGCGGTATACATTGCCGGACTTGTGATAGGTAACTCAAAGTTTGTACATAAGCGTTCCTCACTTAACTTTTTTGATGGTCTGGCCTGGATGTTCCAGCTTATCATGTTCCTTACGCTTGGTTTGCTGGTCAATCCTACGGAACTGATACCAATAGCTATACCCGGTCTGATAATAAGTGTAGTAATGATTCTTATTTCAAGACCAGTTTCTGTTTTCATAAGTATGTTGCCATTCAAGAAGATGCCTTTTATGGACAAGGCATATGTTTCATGGGTGGGTCTAAGGGGAGCGGTTCCTATTATTTTTGCGATTTTTCCACTTGCAGAGGGTGTGCCTCATGCACGACTGATATTCAACATCGTATTCTTCTGTACGCTGGTTTCCCTGCTTGTTCAGGGCACATCACTTGGCATGATGGCCAAGTGGATGGGGCTGGCCGAGAAGCCCAAGAGGTCATTTAGAGTAAAGGATTTTGACCTTGAATTCTCTGACGATGCTATCAAGTCGGTTACCACTGAAATTTTGATTACTGATCAATTACTGGAGCGGGGCAACCACCTGATGGACCTTGCTCTTCCTGAAAAGACACTTGTGGTAATGGTTAAACGTGCAGGGAAGTTCTTTGTACCAACCGGTTCGACTACCCTGCTTAAGGATGATAAATTGCTTCTGATTACGGATAACGAGGAGGCACTCGAAGAAACGTACAAGAACCTTGGAATAGAAGAGCATTAAGCTCTTCTATTTTTTTTGTCTTTCAGGGTGGTCACATACAACTGGTAAGACTTGCTATGGGTTTGATTTGTTGTCGAAAAGCTTAGGGAAACAAAAAAGGCATGCCCAGAGGAGGGCATGCCTTCTAAAACCTTTGAAGAAAGATAAGATCAATTAGAAGTCATCATCAATACCATCAAGGTCATCGATGTCGTCATCGAATTCATCGTCATCAATTAATGAATCCAAATCATCATCATCGAAGTCCTCTTCAAATTCTTCAGCATCAAAATCTTCATCATCGTAGTCTTCGTCCAGGTCGTCATCGTCTATTGGAAGATCCTCGTCATCCCAGTCGATGTCGCCATCTTCCTCCATGAACTCATCGAAATCCTCATCGAAGTCATCATCAAAACCGTTATAGATGCTTTCTTTTGCAAAAAGGCTTTTCTTCATTGTGTTTATGATTTTTCTGTTGGCAATTATATTCATCGTGTTTGAGGGTTCAAATATATAGAAACCCAAAATAAGTTTGCAAATATTAGCTTCAGATTTTGTCCCAATTTAATCCGTGTTACGATGACAAAAACCATTTGTTCCGATTTTTAACTTTTAAAGTAAAATTAGTACAAATAAGCAATGTGCCAGTGAATAATTAATGATTTAAACTATTTTTGTGTGTTTTCCTTCGAATTGAAACTAAACCTAAACACAAAAAAACAACTATGCAACCGGGAACTAAAATCAGGACTTTACGAGAAGAGAGGAATCTAAGCATTCAGGATCTGGCTTCTAATGCCAATCTAGATGTGCAACAGTTGCAACTGATAGAGAATGAAGAAGTTGCCCCCTCTCTTGGTGTGTTGATTAAAATTTCCAGAGCTCTCGGAGTTCGACTAGGCACCTTTCTTGACGATCAGGTAAAATCAGGTGCCGTGATTTCAAGAAAAGGCGATGAAGAGAAATCGGTGAGTCTTTCAAGCAGAGAGGCTTCACAGCACGAAAAACTTGCCTTTTTCAGTCTTGCAAGACAGAAAGCCGACCGTCATATGGAACCCTTTATTGTAGAGATTAAACCGGGCAAGCCTACTAATCCTCATGCCTCTACTCATGAAGGTGAGGAGTTTATGTACGTTCTTGATGGATCCATCAGGGTTGAATACGGTAAGGAAGAATATATTCTTAATGCCGGAGATTCTATATATATAGACTCTGTAATCAAGCACCAGGTGTACAGTGCTGATGACAAGACTGCAAAGGTACTGGCGGTTGTTTATTTACCCTTATAGTTTATGGCTATGGAAATTGAACTGATCGATTATACCCTGGGCCAGATGCTTGAGAAATGGGCGAAGGAAGAGCCCAACAATGACTTCATGGTTTACCCCGACAGAGGACTGCGATTGACCTATGCCGAGTTTAACGACAGGGTCAACCAAATGGCCAAAGGATTTATGGAAATCGGTGTTACAAAGGGAAGCCACGTAGGTATATGGGCTAATAATGTACCCGACTGGCTCACTATTATGTTTGCCACTGCCAAGATAGGCGCCGTACTTGTTACCGTTAACACCAACTACAAGCTGGCTGAACTTGAGTATATAATTAAGAATGCAGATCTGCATACCTTGTGTATTATTGACGGATATCGTGACAGTGACTATGTGAGTATGGTCTTCGAACTGGTACCTGAACTTAAGAACTGTCAGAGGGGACACCTAAAATCAGCACGTTTTCCTGAGCTTAAGAACGTGGTCTTTGTAGGTCCTCAAAAGCACAGGGGTATGTACAATACTCCGGAGCTTATGGCTCTCGGTAGTCAGGTTGATGACAAAGTTCTGGATGATGCTGCAAAGACCTTCGACTGTCACGACGTTGTAAATATGCAATATACCTCGGGAACTACTGGTTTTCCCAAAGGGGTTATGCTTACTCACCACAACATACTCAACAATGGTAATCAGGTAGGTAATAACATGCACTATACCTGTAAGGACAGGCTCCTGCTATGTGTACCATTATTCCACTGCTTTGGTTGTGTTCTCGCTGTGTGTGCTGCAGTAACTCATGGTGTATCGATGGTTCTTGTTGAGGACTTCGACGCACTGCGTGTACTTGCCGGAATACAGAAGGAGAAGTGTACTGCCGTGTACGGTGTACCTACAATGTTTATTGCAGAACTGCACCACCCGATGTTTGAAATGTTTGACCTGTCCACCCTGCGTACCGGTATTATGGCCGGAGCCTTGTGTCCGGTTGAAACGATGAAGCAGGTGATGGAGAAGATGCACTGCAAGGATATAATTATTGTCTATGGTTTGACAGAGACTTCACCAGGTATGACTACCACCAGGGTCTTCGATCCTGCTGAGATCAGGGCTACTACAGTGGGGGTTGAACTGCCCGGTGTAGAAGTCAAGATTGTCAATCCAGAAACAGGCGAGGAGTGCGGTCCCGAAGAACACGGTGAGATCTGCTGCCGCGGATACAACGTTATGAAGGGTTATTACAAGAACCCAGAAGCTACCGCTCTTGCAATTGACAAGGACGGATGGCTGCACTCAGGTGACCTTGCAATGAAGACCAAAGACGGATTCTATAAGATAACAGGTCGTATCAAGGATATGATTATCAGGGGTGGTGAGAATGTCTATCCTCGTGAGATAGAAAACTTCATTTTCAATATGCCCCAGGTCGAGCTGGTAGAGGTAGTAGGTATACCCGACCAGAAATACGGTGAGATCGTAGGCGCTTTTGTAAAGGTCAAGAAGGGTCAACAACTATGCGAGGCCGAAGTACAGGAATTCTGCCGTGGCAAGATTGCCCGCTATAAAATCCCGAAACATGTATTCTTTGTCGATGATTTCCCAAAAACAGCAAGCGGGAAAGTGATGAAGTATAAACTAAGGGAAATGGCGGTTGCTCTGGTTAAACAAAAGGAGAATGCATAAAGAATAAGGCCGGTCCACTGAGACCGGCCTTACGCTTTACATTTAACCAAACTTTGAATGCTTTTTACTTTTTCCCTATAAGGGCATCTACCGAGTATCTTCCTGAGCCCAAAATCATTGTACCTGCAAAGGCCAAAAGATACAGCAGGGCCATTTCCTTTGATGAACCTCCACCTGCACTCATAGCAAACAGAGGATCACTGAAATGAACTATTATTCCTGCCACAAACATTATGCCGATTAGTCCAAGTGAGGCTAATCTTGTTTTAAACCCTACGAGTACAGCAAGACCAGCAACGAATTCAAGGAAGGTTGCAAGGCCCAGATTTATAGCAGGACTAAGGCCAAAGAGTGGCGGGAACTGAAAATTACCGCTTAGCAGCATCTGTAGCTTGCCAAGCCCGTGTCCAAAAGCAATAAAGAAACCGAATCCTACCCTTAGTACCAAGGCGGCAAGATCAACTGTGTTGTTAGTAGAACTTTTCATCTCTAAATCCTGAATAGTTTACAATGTGAAATTTACTACATAAAAAAGAAGGATGTAATATTTTACATCCTTCAACTTTGCAATAAACACCCTGGTTACTATAAAGTTCAGTTGCCTACGTTAATAAAAGGTTATTCAGGCCATATATACTCTTCCTCTTCTTCATCCCAGAATGGACCCCACTGAATTTCAGACAGATGTCCATCTTCAAACCATAGGTTGAGGCTTACCTCAGGAATTGAGGCTACGATCTGTTCCTCACCTTCTTCATTGGCTATGGTTTCAATTTCTACATCACCCAGACCAAGAATTTCAATCTGCTGCAACACCTCTTCCTGGCTTAGGCCTATCAGGTCTATGCCTTCAAACAGGCTGTCGGTAGAACTAGCAGCGAGTGAGCAAAGTTTGAATCCTTCTTCTTCGTCAAAAGATGCGGATAACTCAATAGTGTCGTAATGCCATGCTTCAGAACCGCCTAGTTCACCGTCAAAGGGTGGGAGTACCTCCTTTTCGCTCGGTTCACCCAAAATGCTTACAACTTCTGCACGGGTCATTCCGAACTTAACTTCACCGATTCCTTGTCCAAGTTTGATGTCCATATTCATATTTATAACTATCTTACTTTATAGTACAATAATACGAAATATAGATTATATGTGGTAATAATAATGTAGTTTATATTTACATAGATTATTAACAATTGCACGGAATTATTGTAAAGTAAAGCGGTGTAATAGCTTGGTATTTTGAAAATAAGATAAAGAAAATAAATTATGTTTTGTAGGATAAAGGCTCTTTGTGCAGTTCTGGGTGTCATATTGCTCAGTATGACATCCTGCGCTATTAAGTACAACACTCCTCTTGCCTATATGGAGGAAAAAGGGGGAGTTGCTTTTGAGAGGGCAGGGGGAGATGATTTCTTTGAATCGACATATCTGTTGTGGTTTGAGCAGCCAATAGATCATAATAATCCTGCTGCAGGCACTTTTAAGCAAAGGGTATGGCTCTCACATAAGTCAGCTGATGCTCCTGTGGTTTTTATAACTGAAGGATATAATGTGACAAAGCCATATAAATCCGAACTAGCTGAACTTCTTGAAGCAAACCAGATTATTGTTGAGCATCGCTTTTATGGGGAGTCGTGTCCCGACAGTGTATTGTGGGGCTACCTCACTATTAAGCAGTCGGCAATGGACCTGCACAATATTGTTAAGTATTTCAGGAAGCTGTACCGGTCACGATGGGTATCGACAGGCATAAGTAAGGGAGGAACCACAGCTATTATACATAGGGCCTTTTATCCGGACGATGTGGATCTTACTGTAAGCTATGTGGCACCCCTGAATTTTGCGCGTGAAGATGAAAGACTAATCAGTTTCTTCGATAAAGTGGGCACAGAAGAGATTCGGGCCAGGATCAGGGACTTTCAGATCGAAGTGCTGAGTCGCAGGGATAGTATTTATCCTCGCTTTGCAGCCTGGGCAAGGGCTAATAAGGTAAGCTTTGCCATGGGACCTGAGGCGGCATTCGAGCTTGCGGTACTTGAGTATCCCTTCAGTTTCTGGCAGTGGTGTGTACCTCCTGCCTCCATTCCGGGTAAGGATGCCAGTGCAAAGGAATTATATGCCGCCCTGTACCGAGGGGTGGACTTCAGGTATTTCTCGCGGTTGGAAGGCGACAGGATGGCACCATATTTCTATCAGGCCTATACCCAGCTGGGACATTATGCCTACAATGCATCGTATCTGAAGCAATATCTTAAGTACTACCCATATGATATTGTAAGTAGTGATATACTCACTCCCGATACTGGCCGGGCATTGTACTATGATCCCTCTGCAATGGAGGAGGTGAGACACCGTCTGATTATAAATGATTCTCCTATGATACATCTGGTGGGAGCAAAGGATCCCTGGAGTGCAACAATGGCCGATATCCCCGGATTGAGGCACAATCACCTCTTTGTTGATCCTGAGGGCTGTCACCACACACGTATAGGAAATATACCTCAGACTATGAGGGAGCTTGTATTGGATGTGATGAACCTCTACCTGAAAAGGGGCAGATAACCTAATATTGATACCGGGCTCTGAGCCTGGCTAATATCCCAACTCACAGCGGTCACTTCGGCTGGATTGTAGACCGCTGGATGCTCAGTATTCGCTGGATGTTCATGGACCGCAGCTTGGGTTCAGATGCTGATTATATACCTTGGTGTTTGTTTTTTTGCCCCCGGCAAACTATATTTGACGGGTTGGCGTTCAACATTAAACTTTATAGACTATGGCAAGCATTAGACAACTTAAGAAGGACATCAATTTTCTGGCTTCAGAATTGGTATCACTGGCGTACTACAACAAGATGATACACGGTAAAATAACTGACGAGGAGCTGGATACCTATATAGCCAATGCTCTTGAGTACAGGAGTAACCTTATTGCCAGGGCCAATACCCCTGATGGTAAAGACAATCCAAAGTTGGTAAAGAAATACTATCAGGAGCTAAGGAAGGATATGCTGGGAAAATTTGAGAAGTTATTCACCGAAGTATCAAAATAAAAAATAGAGCCGCAAGGCTCTATTTTTTTGGGTCCCGAAAGCAATGCTTTGTGGGACTTATTTTCTAACTCAGTCTAGTTCTTGTGGAAGGTAGTAGATAGGATGTTCATAGAACCCAGATCCCTTCTTTCCATAATATTCAGGATAATCGGGATATTTACGGCCGTTCTTATCACTTCGTCCAGACCCATAGACATCAGCTTTTCCCTTCTCTGAGTGTCCAGATTCTTTGTGATTCCAATCAACTTGAGGTCTCTGCTGACTTCCCTGATCTTAGGCAGCAACTCCTGCCACAAAGGAAGCTGATCCAGAGCCAGAAGCATAAAGCGCACTTTGTTTGAAAGCAGCATGGCCTTCATCTCCTCTGTATTTTGAGCCCACATTACCTGGAAGTTGATAGGCCTTGAGTTTTGCGACAATTCGGTATATATCTCCTCAGTCGGAGAGACTACCATTAGTTTGTTAATCATAGAAAGCGGGCCACTGGAAACCTGCAGGAATGGTGAACCCTGAGGGTGAAGCAGGTCGGGTAGTACAAAGCGGAATTCAGATCCCTTACCGGGTTCGGAGACTACCCACTGGTGGCCTCCAAGGAACTGAATCAGACGAGACGCTATCGAGAGGCCGACTCCCATACCGCTGAATTCCCTCTCATTACTGTCGTCAACCTGTCTGAACTGCTCAAAGATCTCCCTGTGTTTATTTTCCGGAATACCGATACCTGTGTCTCTAACATAAAACTCGTACAGTTGAGGAGCCTTCATACGGACACCGATCTCGATAACCCCTTTCTTTGTAAACTTGATACTGTTGGCCAGCAAGACCTTCAGTATCTGTTTTAGTCTTACCCTGTCGGTTGCTATACCATTGCGGATAATATTCTGGGGAAGCTCGAAGAAGAGCTTGATGTCATCCTGATTTGGGCATTCCTCCAGCCAGAACTCGTGCAACTGATGGAAGAGGGGCTCGAAATTGCATATATCCGATTTAAGTTGAATCAGACCCGCTTCAATCTTGGAGAAGTCGATAATATTGTTGATTTGGGTAAGCAGTTCCTTACCACTCTGACGTATCAGTTTGATAAACTCCTTTCTCTCCTTGTCGCTTACGCCCGGCTCTGCAAGTAGTTCGGAGAAACCCATGATTGAGTTCATCGGGGTACGAACCTCGTGCGACAGATTAGCAAGGAAGGATGATTTGAGTCGGTCACTTTCTTCGGCCTTGATCTTATACTCATCAAGTTCCTTATTTCTTTCAATGGTCTTTGTAAGATCCACTATCACAAATACAAGGGCACTGGAACCAAAGTAGTTGATACCTGAAACATAGATACGGACCGGAACAGGGTGACCCTTCCGGTCGTATATAATACTCATGAAATCAATATTTCTGTGGCTGTCATCGATAGCAACTTTCTGATTGGATATCTCCCTTTTGAAGTTTACCGGAGAGAGTTCGTCAATCACTTTACCAATAAGTTCATCCCTTTTCATTCCCTGCAATGTACATGCTGCACTGTTGACGTCAAGGATGCGACCATCCATACCTTCGATAAAGACCGGGTAAGGAGCCCTGTCAAGAATTTGTATGAGTACATCCCTGCCGGATTCAGGATCCGTTATTGAGCGCAGTTCGCTTCCGTGAATACTGTGCAGGGTCAGGTACATTACACAGTCTGGATCTCCCGGACGGCTGCGGGTCACTCTCACTTTGTAGCTCGTTCCCGTTGCTGATGTATAGAAAACAGAGGGAGATTCAAACTCATCCATGCTCTTATCCCTGAATATAGGATCAAGAGAGGCTGCCAGTTCGGACGGCAGTATGTTGAGCACCAGAAGGTTTTCCATATTGGCCTTTACCGAACCGAAGGCCTTGGCAAAGCCTCTGTTAACATAGCAAATCATGCCGTTTGGAAGACAAACTGCAGTTGGGGTGGGGTAGTGATCAAATATTCTGTACTGACTATTCTCAATCTTATCTGTTGTAATCTCCTTGTCTGCCGTGACTTTTCTTTCAAAAAATGTAGTTCTTCCGGCCTTTTTGCGGAGCTCACGAGAACGATTCATGTTCTTGCGAAGCGTGGTATATACAAAAAGGACGATTCCGGCCCCAATGACCAGTAGCAGTAGAAAGCCAGCTGCCTTTAATCTGCCAATGTTAATAAAATCTTCCTCTGCAGCAAGCAGGGTAGGTATAAATCCGTGTATGGCAGATACAGAAGATGATGAAATAAGTGTGATATAATATGCTAATATTCCGTTCATTGCTCAATAATTCCAGTTCGTTGCCTAATGGGTTAGAAATATACAGGTGAAAACACCCGTTTAAGTCTAAATATACGTTAAATGCACTTAAATGTCGATTGGCAGATCGACATTATTTCCATTTAAATGACAAAAATATGGAATCATTACACTAAAAAATTGCTTTTATATTACTAAGGTTCCAAAAAGTGGTTTTGAAGTGTGGAATTCTTATCTTTGCACGGTTTTTACATAGCTTATTACAACATAATATTCCTTTATATATGACCATTGAAGAACAGTTACGCAATACAGTCATTGAAGCTGTAGAAAAGCTATACGGAGAAAAGGTTGATGAAAAGACCGTTCAGGTTCAGCTGACACGCAAGGATCAGAATGGTGACTATACTGTTGTTGTATTCCCTTTGCTTAGGGTTTCTAAGAAGAAACCAGAAGAAACGGGAGCTGATCTGGGTAATTATATTAAGGAATACCTGCCCTATATTGACTCGTATGAAGTTGTAAAGGGCTTCCTGAATGTAAATCTGTCGCATTCATACTGGATTGGCCAGCTCAATGCAATTGTGAAGGAGAAGGAGTTTGGGTTTATGCCAGCTACCGAAGAGTCCCCATTAATGATGATAGAGTACTCCTCTCCCAATACAAACAAACCGCTCCACCTGGGACATATCCGCAACAATTTGCTGGGTTATTCATTGTCCCGTATCGCCGGTTCGAATGGCTACAGGATAGTGAAAACCAATATTGTCAACGACAGGGGTATTCACATCTGTAAGTCAATGCTTGCATGGAAGAAGTGGGGTGAAGGAGTGACGCCTGCTTCAAGCGGTGAGAAGGGCGACCATCTGGTAGGACGCTTCTACGTGTTGTTTGACAAGCATTACAAGGAAGAATTGAATCAACTGCAGGCTAAGGGATTGAGCAAGGAGGAGGCCGAGAAGCAGTCAACTCTTATGGAAGAAGCCCGTGAAATGCTGCGCAAGTGGGAAGCCGGTGATGAGGAGGTTGTAAGTCTGTGGAAGATGATGAACAGTTGGGTTTACGAAGGTTTTGATATTACTTACAAGAACCTGGGTGTTGATTTCGACATTATATATTATGAGTCTGATACCTATTCAATAGGACGTGATAAGGTGCTTGAGGGTCTTGAGAAGGGTCTTTTCTACAAGAAGGATGACGGCAGCGTATGGGCAGATTTGACTGATCAGGGGCTTGATGAAAAGCTGTTGCTCAGGGCTGATGGTACTTCTGTATATATGACACAGGATATTGGTACTGCCAAACTAAGGTTTGACAAGTACAAGATTGACAAGATGGTCTATGTAGTGGGTAATGAACAGGACTATCACTTCAAGGTCCTTTCAATACTGCTGGACAAGTTGGGTTTTGAATGGGGTAAGGACCTCGTTCACTTCAGCTACGGTATGGTTGAACTACCCGAAGGTAAGATGAAATCACGCGAAGGTACTGTGGTTGATGCAGACGACCTGATGGAAGAGATGATCAATACCTCACGTGAGATGTCCAGGGAACTCGGTAAACTAGAGGGATATACGGAGGAGGAAGCCGAGCAGGTGTATCGTATGGTTGCCCTTGGCGCACTCAAATACTTTATCCTGAAGGTTGACCCCAGAAAGAATATGACCTTCAATCCCAAGGAGTCTATTGATTTTAACGGTAATACCGGACCATTTATTCAATATACCCACGCCAGGATCAAGTCTATCTTCAGAAAAGCTGCTGACAAAGGCATTCCGTGGAGCGGTTCGGCACCCTCAAATGTTACTCTCAACGAAAAGGAAAACAACCTGGTACGCAGTATCGCGGTATTCCCCAATGTTGTTAAGGAAGCCGGTGCTGCTTTCAGTCCGGCTGTAATAGCCAACTATGTCTACGAACTGGCAAAGGAATATAACCAGTTTTACCACGACAGTCCTATTCTTTACGAGGAAAATGCAGATCTGCGTGAGATGAGACTTTCGCTCAGTCATGCAGTTGCCGAGGTAATCAAAAAGGGAATGTGGCTGCTTGGCATCGATGTGCCGGAGCGTATGTAATTTGATTACTACCTGAAAAACCACTAGATTTAGGGATTTCAATATTTCTCCGGGCCATGTATTTTGGCCCGGAAATAATACTTTGTGAAAAATGGAGAAAGAAGTAGCGAAATCCGGAAAAAAATCTCTCTGGAACCCCATCAGAAAGTGGTTTTTTGTTATCCACAAATGGGCAGGTATTGTAAGTGCCCTGATTCTGTTTGTCGTATGCCTCACTGGAACCATTTACACCTTTCAGGAAGATATTATCAGGTGTCTTAACAAGGAAAAGTACATTGTTAAGGCAGTTGACGGTACCAGTCCCATTAGCATAGAAGATGCCGTACAAAAGGTAAAGGAGGCAACGGGAGTTGCCCCCCGCTTTATCAATATTCCTTATTCTTCAGACAATGTATGGATTGCCAATGTCGTAACTCCTGAGGGAGGACGTAGAGGTACCAACTACTTTGTAAACCAGTTTACCGGTGTTGTTTCAGAAGGCGGCAACCTGAGGGGACAGGCCTTCTTTATGACTGTGTTCCGCCTGCACAGATGGCTATTACTGGATACTGCAATTGGCCGCCCTATTGTGGGTTGGGCAACCATTATAATGATCCTGCTCGTAGTAAGTGGTATTGTGCTGTGGTTTCCCCGTAAACTGAAGAACATTGCCAGGAGACTTAAGATAATGTGGAACGGAGGTTCTTACAGGTTAACTTACGACCTGCATAATGTGCTGGGTTTTTACACTGCAATTCTGGTGCTGATTATGTCAGTTACAGGATTGTTCTGGTCCTTTGATTGGTCACGCAAGGCCATTTATGGAGTGCTGGGAGTTGAAGCACCGGGTGGACCGGGAGGACCACAGGGTGGTGGAGCAGGCCAGGGACAGGGTGCCAGATCCGGTGGTGCCAGATCCGGTGGTGCCGGATCAGGTCAGGACGGTTATAAGGCAGGTGGGGAGCGTGGTGAGAGAGTAGGGCAGCGCAGTGAAGGCCGTGGTGAAAGAAGAGGAGAGGCTGCCCGGGGACAACGTCGTGGTAGTGGAAGGTCAGTTGAGGCTCAGGCTGCTTCCGGTGGTGATATCACAGTTGCTCAGACAGACCCGGCTGATACTGTAGTGGACAGTACTGCAGTTGGCCTCACTGCTGATTATATAGCATTTGCGCAGCTGATAGAGGCTGCAAATAAGGAATTCTCATATAAGGGCAATCTCAGGATTACTATCCCATCTGAGGAAGATGAGACTGTAAGTATTTCAAAATCGGGCGCAGCCTTCTTCGCACGTGCAGGAAGTGATAATATTGTTATCTCAAGGGTTAGTGGCGAGGTTGTGAAAGTTGACCGTTACTCAGACAAACCGCTAAACCAGCGTATTGCATCATCAATTCGGGCCATACATACAGGTGAGATTTTCGGTACTTTTTCGAAGATATTGTACTTTATTGCCTGTCTTATTGCAGCATCTCTGCCTGTTACCGGACTTATAATGTGGATCAGGAAGTGGTGAAAGCCTGGAGTCAGATTATCGGGAGTCTGTCAGGGGAATAAGAAACTGACAAATTAAAGGGGGCGTCTGGGGTGCTTAATACTTACCTAGAACTTTCCAGTCAGTTTTATATTAATCCTGCGGGAGGTGAGGTAGTTGGGTACCGCATACTGCCTGTTGTACACATCCGTTACCCAGTAATACGAGATAGTATTGTTTATATCGGGCAGGTTGAAGACCTCGATACCCAGCCACAGGTTTTTCATATAGCTGTTGTGCTGTTGCTTATTTGCATTTCTCCTGCTCAATAAGTCGTACGAGAATCCGATATCAACCCTTCTGTAGGGAGGCATACGATATGTAGCCTTGTATCTGTCGGTTCTGGGAGGACCAAAGGGTAGTCCTGATCCATAGAAAAAGCTTAGGTGGGCCTTAAACTCAGGATTATGCGGCAGCTTGTCCTGCAGGAATAGGGAGAAGTTTACCCTCTGGTCGGAGGGTCTTGGGATAAAGCCCGGAGATCCGGCTCTGGCCGGATCGTCCCAGGTATCGCCACTAATATCCTCTTCGCTCTTCATTATCGACAGAGTAGCCCATGATTCTTCACCAGGAACCAGTTCCCCGTTAATCTTGAAATCGACACCCGTTGTATAGCCCTGGGCTTCATTTTCACCTGAGTAAACTATCCTTACATTGTCAATGTGATAGGGTATCAGGCGATCCAGATACTTGTAATAGAGTTCGGTAGTAAACTTAAAGGGCCGCTCTGCAATAGCGAAATGGTAGTCGTAGCCTGCCACTAAGTGAATTGAGCGCTGGGAACTGATCTCTTCGTTGATAGAGCTGTCCTGGCGTCGCATTTCTCTAAACATTGGGGATTGGTTGTACACACCTCCTGAAAGACGGTAGCGGCTACTGCGACCTTCTGGAAGGTAGCTTAGCAGGATTCGTGGACTGATAGTAGTTTCATCATTGAATGACAACCAGGTTGCTCTGATTCCAGCATCCAGGTTTAGGCGTCCCTTTGCGAGTTGCCATGTAAATACCTTCTTTATAAAAGCCGATAGCCTGTGATTGCTAAGAGTATTTCGCCCGTGGATTGAATATGCAAGTTCAAGTCTGTCATCATGTTGGGGTATGGAGTAATCAGCAGAGTCTATTCTTTCCCACTCTGTGATTCTGTCGCGGAACTGCTCATGTCGGTACTGCAGTCCCCATGAGGTAAGGCTGTTTCCCCTATGTTTTCCTTCGAGGTTGATTGCATTGACTGTACCAAAGAGGTCATTGCGTGCATAGCGGTGGAAGCCTCCGACAGCTATCTGTTCACCTTCTGTTCCATCACCAAAAGGGTCTTCAAGCTCATGCATCCAGTACTCGGAAATAATATCGTAGGTCTCCTCTTCGTAGGTGCGGAAGCCACTGGTTGTCAGTTTGTACTGGCTTAAGCCCCGGCTGTAATTTGCCGACACGGCAGCATAGCCGGTTTCAAAGCTGTCATCCTCCCTTCCGAGGAAGTAAACCCTGAGTCGCTTGATATCTGAGATGGTACCAAAGGTTGTTTCCCTCGACTGTGGCTGGAAGCGGTAACGATTGGATGAATAATATCCCAGCACATCGAAGGATAGGGCAGGGGAGGACTGGTAACTAATAAAGGTCTGGATATCTGTGAAATTGGGATGGTAGTACCCCTTTTCTTCGAGTGTTCCCAGCAGGTAACGGTTTGTCTTATATCTGGCACCTCCTATCCATGACAATTTACCGTCACGTCCGGTACCTTCGAGGTGGAGGGAGGCTCCAAGCATACCGGCAGAGATGCTGCCTGCGTGTTCTTTTGGGCGCTTGTAGTTTATGTCGAGTACCGAACTCATCTTATCGCCATAGGAGGCGCTGAAGCCTCCGGCTGAGAACTCGACAGACTCTACTAGGTCGGGATTTACAAAACTAAGACCTTCCTGTTGCCCGGAGTGGATCAGGAAGGGGCGGTAAACCTCCACACCGTTGACAGTCACCATGTTTTCGTCAAAATTGCCCCCTCTGACCCGATACTGACTGCTGAGTTCGCTGGAAGATGTAACCCCCATTTGCGAGCGTACCAGTGACTCAATGGAGTGCCCTGCTACCGATGGTATGGTGCGGATATGTGAAATATCCAGCTGCTGATTATTTATTTCAGTAGGTCCGTGCCCTTCCACATCTACCTGATCGATGAGATAGGCATCCTTCTCGAGTGTGATGGCTAGGGGAAACACAGTGTTGTCACCTATGCAGACCTTCCGGGTCTTAAATCCAAGTGACCTAATCTCAAAGCAAAATGGCAGAAGGGCATCGGTGGTAAATGAAAAGCTGCCATTCTCACTACTTGTAGTATGTATGGCGAGGGAGTCGGATATTATATGGACGTAAGGCAGGGGGCTGTCTGCTGTATCGCTTACCGAGCCTGTCACCGTGACAGCCAGGGATGCGGACTGCTGTCCGCAGACCCTCGTTGGCATCAGTAAAATAGAAGTAAGAAGCAGGGTAAACGCGCTAAGCCTCATTGTTAATAGTATTTACACAAAGCTATAAAAGTTTCAGTAATACTTCCGTAGCCCATACCTATAAAAGAACTGTTGTCCTTGTTTTTCCAGTCCTCATAATCTATATTTGTACGATTTTTTAACAAGCACTCAAATTAGCTTCAAATTAAGATGAGCAGAAAATTTCCTGAATACAAGGAGCTTGATCTTTCCGGCATAAATAAAGAGGTGCTGGAGCTATGGGATAAGAACGATACTTTTAAACAGAGTTTAAAGGAACGTGAGGGATGTCCATCCTTTGTTTTTTATGAAGGACCGCCATCAGCCAACGGTATGCCCGGTATTCACCACGTGATGGCTCGTACCGTAAAGGATGTGATTTGCCGTTACAAGACCCAGAAGGGTTTTCTGGTACATCGCAAGGCGGGATGGGATACCCACGGATTGCCTGTTGAACTTGGAGTTGAACAAAGGCTTGGTATTAGGAAAGACGATATAGGCAAGAAAATCTCTGTGGCTGAATACAACAAGGCATGCCGCAGTGATGTGATGAAATATACCGATATGTGGGAGGATCTGACCAGCAGGATGGGCTACTGGGTTGACATGGATGATCCCTATATCACTTATGACAACCGTTATATTGAAACCCTCTGGTGGATGCTCAGCGAGCTTCACAAGAAGGGATATCTATACAAAGGATATACTATACAACCATATTCACCAGCAGCAGGTACCGGACTTAGCACCCACGAGCTTAACCAGCCGGGATGCTACCGTGATGTAAAGGATACAACCTGTACTGCTCAGTTTAAGGTGATCAGGAATGAGAAGTCCGAGTTTTTGTTTGCCGGTGTTGATACAGACCTGTTTATCCTGGCCTGGACCACTACTCCATGGACACTGCCATCCAATACAGCATTGGCAGTAGGTGCTGGCATTAGCTATGTTAAGGTTAAGACCTTTAATCCCTATACTGGTTCACCGATACGTGTAATCCTTGCTGAAGACCTTGTAGGTGCATATTTCAATATGAAGGATGCCGAACTCAGCATGGAGGATTACAAACCGGGTGACAAGCATATCCCGTTCAGGATTCTTGATGGGAAATATACAGGAGCCCAACTGGAGGGTGTGCGTTACGAGCAACTGATGCCATGGGTAAAGCCGGAAGGTGATGCTTTCAGGGTAATTGTAGGTGACTTTGTTACCACCAGCGACGGTACAGGTATCGTGCATATAGCACCGACCTTTGGTGCGGATGACGACAGGGCTGCCCGTCAGGCAGGGGTTAGTCCGCTACTGATGATCGACAAGGATGGCAAGCGTCAGCCCATGGTTGACCGTAACGGTCGTTTCTTCAGGATTGAGGACCTGCATCCCGACTTTGTGGCTAAGAGTGTAAATGTAGAGAAGTACTCCGAGTTTGCCGGCCGCTATGTCAAGAATGCCTATGATGAGAGGCTGACAGATGAAGATGCCACCCTGGATGTGGATCTGTCTGTTATGCTCAAGAAAGAAGACAGAGCCTTTAAAGTAGGAAAGCATATTCACAGTTATCCGCATTGCTGGCGAACTGACAAGCCGGTATTGTACTACCCACTTGACAGCTGGTTTATCCGAACTACAGCCTTGCGCGAAAGGATGATAGAGCTGAACAATACTATCAACTGGAAGCCTGCAAGCACCGGTAGCGGTCGTTTTGGTAAGTGGCTTGAAAACCTGGTGGACTGGAATCTTAGCAGGTCTCGTTACTGGGGTACTCCGCTGCCTATCTGGCGTACCGAGGATGGAAGTCAGGAACTGTGTATCGGTTCGGTAGAACAGCTTTTCAGTGAGATAGAAAAGTCTGTAAAGGCCGGTCTGATGAAAAAGAACCCATTCGAAGGCTTCATACCGGGTGACTACAGCAAGGAAAACTATGAGAAGATAGACCTTCACAGACCTTATGTGGATGAGATCATTCTTGTAAGCGATGAAGGAAAAGCAATGTACAGGGAGCCGGACCTTATCGACGTTTGGTTTGACTCAGGTGCCATGCCTTATGCACAAATGCATTATCCCTTCGAGTCTAAGGATAATCTGCCCTTCCCGGCAGATTTCATAGCCGAAGGTGTGGACCAGACCCGTGGCTGGTTCTTTACCCTGCATGCACTGGCTACCCTGCTTTTTGACTCAGTAGCATTCAAAAATATTATATCAAACGGTCTTGTACTTGACAAGAACGGCAATAAGATGTCTAAGCGTCTTGGCAATGCTGTAGATCCTTTTGCAGTGATTGAGCAGTACGGATCAGATCCGCTGCGTTGGTATATGATGACCAACTCACAGCCATGGGATAACCTGAAATTTGATATTTCAGGTGTTGATGAGGTCAAGCGCAAGTTCTTTGGCACATTATACAACACCTATTCATTCTTTTCCCTCTATGCCAATGTTGACGGTTTCGTTCAGGGTGCAGAGGAAGTTCCCGTTGCCGAACGCCCAGAGATAGACCGCTGGATTATTTCAGTTCTCAACAGTCTGGTCAAGGAAGTAGAGAATGCTTATAGCAGTTATGAACCAACACGTGCCGGACGTGCATTACAGGATTTCGTAATCGAAAACCTGAGCAACTGGTATGTAAGGCTTAACAGGAAGAGGTTCTGGGCAGGTGAGTACAACAAGGACAAGATTGCTGCCTATCAGACCCTATACACCTGTCTGAAGACTGTTGCCGTTTTGTCTGCACCGATTGCTCCTTTCTTTATGGAGAAGCTGTATCTGGACCTTACAGGAGAAAACAAGTCAGTTCACCTCGCCATGATGCCCGAGTGTAATGAGGCGCTGATAGACCTTGGCCTAGAAGAACGTATGAGCTATGCCCAGCAGATATCATCAATGGTTCTGGCACTGCGCAGAAAGGTAAGTATCAAGGTTCGCCAGCCCCTGCAGAAGATTATGATTCCCGATATGGGAGTGTCATTCAGGGAGCAAATTGACAAGATCAAGGATCTGGTTCTGTCAGAAGTAAATGTCAAGGAGCTTGAATATCTGGCAGATGACAGCGGAGTCCTTGTCAAGAAGATAAAACCCAACTTCAAGACGCTGGGACCGAAACATGGAAAGCTGATGAAAGGTATAGCCGCTGTTGTAAATACCCTGACACCGGCAGAGATCACCCATTTTGAGCGAGAGGGGCGTTTTGAGGTAGAGGTAGAAGGATCAAAGATCGAACTGCTGGCCGAGGATGTCGAAATAATCAGTGAGGATATACCCGGCTGGCTTGTAGCAAATGAAGGAAAACTAACAGTTGCTTTGGATATCACCATTACTGAGGAATTACGTCAGGAAGGTCTGGCACGGGAATTGGTAAATCGAATTCAGAATATCCGTAAGGATAGCGGTTTTGAAATTACTGATAAGATTGAACTCTACATCAGGAAACATGAGGCAATCAACAATGCAGTAATGAACTTTACCGGTTATATCGGAACCCAGACTCTAGCACCAAAAATCAGTCTGGTGGATGAATGTAACGATTCTGCAGCTATTGTCGTAGAACTGGACTCAGATATAGAGACAGCGATATTGGTGAAGAAGATAAGTAACTGACCCTAAATACTAATAGATATGAGCGAAAAAACCAGGTATTCTGACGCCGAACTTCAGGAGTTCAAGGAGATTATTATTGCGAAGCTTACAAAAGCCAGGAGCGATTATGAACTGCTGAAAAACACCATAACTCTCGAGGATGGTAATGACACTCAGGACACTTCACCTACATTCAAGGTTCTTGAAGAAGGTGCATCCGTTCTGTCTAAAGAGGAAGCCGGAAAACTGGCTCAAAGACAGCAAAAGTTTATTCAGCACCTGCAGGCTGCCTTAGTTCGCATCGAGAACAAGACCTATGGTATCTGCCGGGAAACAGGTAAGCTGATACCTAAAGAACGTCTACGTGCAGTACCCCACGCCACGTTGAGCATTGACGCAAAGAAGAACCAGAGGTAAACCTGAACCCATCCGTCAGTTGTGGTGGAGTAAATGATGAACTCATCATTTACGTGTGGAGTTGTCAACTTTTTTAGAAACTTAAAATGACTAAATTTCAAAAATCACTGCTCTTAGTATTCCTGATTCTCTTGGTCGACCAGGCAGTAAAAATCTGGATTAAGACACATATGTCACTTTATCAGGAGTACAGGGTGTTTGACTGGTTCAGGATTTATTTTATTGAAAACAACGGCATGGCTTTCGGGATGGAGTTTACCGGAGAATATGGTAAACTATTCCTTAGCCTGTTTAGGATACTGGCAGTTATAGGTATCGGATGGTATCTTTATAAGATATGCCAAAAAGAGGTAGTTCATACAGGCTTTGTAGTTTGTGTAAGCATGGTTATGGCCGGTGCAATAGGCAACATTATTGACAGTGCATTTTATGGCCTGTTGTTTAGTGAAAGTGCTCATGGTGTTGTTTCCACATTTATGGGTCCGGAGGGAGGCTATGCCAGCTTCCTGCACGGCAGGGTAGTCGATATGCTGTATTTCCCTGTGATTGACGGATATTATCCGGACTGGTTTCCCTTTGTTGGAGGAAACAGGTTTATCTTTTTCAGGCCTGTGTTTAATATTGCTGACGCATCTATATCATTAGGCATAATAGCGATACTGCTGTTTCAGAAGAAATTCTTTCCAGAAGCAAAAAAGGCAGAGGCTTAAACCTCTGCCTTTTTTGCTTCTGGGTGGTGCCTTACTCTCATGTCAAAAGGACGCCATATTTTTGCAAGTATTCTCAGATTACCTCAGTAGGAGTATAAAAATCAATCTCCAGATAAATTGATTATTCTACGTCAATGACGTGCGGGCCTGTATTTGATATCGTGTCTTGGTCATTATTCTTCCCTATAGACGTTGCTTCTTTTTCTTCAATTCGGGGTACTCAATCCTGGCATGGTAGATATTCTTAAGCTTTTGCTTGAATATGTCCTTTACAGTATTGATTTCCTTGAACGTAATAGGGGCGTCGATAAACTGATTCTCGGCTATC
>Ga0209723_1002151_pt1 | contig 27520 bp, 21 predicted proteins | sample BiotimSIPDNA_2_FD_185750 | JGI IMG/M metagenome (GOLD analysis project Ga0209723, IMG submission 185750) | Anaerobic biogas reactor microbial communites from Washington, USA - Biogas_R2 time_0 SIP DNA (SPAdes) (version 2) | ecosystem: Engineered > Bioreactor > Anaerobic > Unclassified | place...
CCGGGTGAAGAATTGTCCAGTTACCTTCAAACTGATTTAAATAACCCCTGTTACGTAATACTGCCCAAACAGCTTCAATTGGCAGTTTTTCAAGTCTTTCAAGTAACTCATCCGATACTTTTGGTCTGCCGTCGGCAAATCGTTCTCCTTTCCATTGGGCTGTTATTGCTTTAATATATTCGGGTGAGGATCCTACATTCTGAGAAAAAGATGTTAAATACAAGAAGATTATGCTAAAAAGCAGAAGGATTTTTTTCTTCATAACAATTCGTAATATTAGTTAAGAAAATATTAATTACCTGCAGAGGTGCCTTTTTGATTAATTGGCTGTCAAATAAAAAAGTAAGGAGTCAGAATTAACTAACTCCTTACAGATAAATTATCTAACAAAACAATACATACTTAAAAATGATGCATGTTTTATTCATTTTTAGGGTAATAATTCGACATCCCAGAAAACTCTGTTTCTCAGATCATCCCTACCGCCTTCAAGAGCTGCAACGGCAGCCTGGTAATTACTTTTATTATTTGATAATTCAGCATCGGGATAAGTGTATCTGTGAACAAATCCATCACCACCATATTCCAGCAGCTGGTCGTCCCATTCATTTCTGTTCAAAGCAGGATAGCCGCTTCTTCTGAAATTAGACCAGGCTTCTGCTCCGTTTCTAAGACAAACAACCCAATACTGGGTATTAATCAGATCAAGAGCGTTAGCAGCATTGTATGCTACATTGGCCTGTGCAATATATGCGTCTTGTTCAGCTCCGGAGATGGGGGCATAACTGGATCCGGTTTCAGATATGTATAATGCCATAACATCCATATCTGCTCTTATTGCATCTTCATAATATTGCTGAGCAGCTGTTTCTCCGCCAGGTATCCAGCCTCTGTGAGCTGCTTCTGCGAGAAGAAGAGAAGTTTGGGCGTATGTAAGGTAGAAAGATGGGGCAAGAAGTGATGCCATTACATTGACATTCATCTGTGAATAGTCATAGCCTTGTTCTTTAACACCTCTATAGGGAGAATCAGGAAGTGCTGTTCTCACAACACCGACGGGTACACCAAACTGATCTTCCAGATCAACGCCTGGAACAGCAGTGCCCAGGGGATCCCCCGGGTCATCGAACATGGCGATCATATACTTGCTTCTTGGGTCATTGGTATTTTTCAGATGATCTACAAAAGGTTCAGCTGCATAATAGAATTTTGGTTGGTTATTAACCAGCCCATTGTTAGAGCCATTTGTATACTTTGTGCCATCATAAACCACGAATGCATTATCTTCATTGGATGTCATAACGCCTCCGTCAAAAGCTTCAGCAACAATTGATTTAGCTTTAGTCGGATCAAGTTTTGAGTAGCGCATACCCAGTCTCAGTAACACAGAATTACCAAGTTTTTTCCATTTGGCTACCTGTGTTGCTGCATCGTTGGAAGGATAATATGCATTAGCACCGAAGAAAAGGTCATCAGCCACGAAATCGCCTGAAGGATTAAGGTTATCCAATGCTTCAGTGATCTCGTTATAGAGATCTTCATAAATCGCTTCATCATTGTCATAGGAAGGATAAAAATATTCCTCACCCATTATAGCGGCCAGACCTACATTGAAGTATGGCACATTAGAGTAAGTATCTACCATTATCATCATAGCCTGGGCTTTCCATATACGAGTCATGCTCTGCAGGTTAACCTTGTCAGTGGTTCCTTCCAGGAGATGTAAAATATGGACGAAATTTTTGATAGAGCCGGAATAACTACCCCAGCATCCATTCTGGAAGTTGTCTACGTTCTCATTAAAATTGACGAATAAGGTAGCTCCGTCATTAAATGGATTGACAAATTGCTGAACTATGGTATGTTCACCTTCCCATCCGCCAAGGTAGGTTCGTTGTGCCCCGGCAAATAAAAGCCCTGGTTCAATTTCATTGATAGCAAAGGGATCTGTGTTTACTTCCACAAAATCCTTATCGCATCCTCCAATAAGGAGCAGGGCTGCAAAAATAAATATAACTTGCTTTATCTTTTTCATGATCTTAGAATTTTGCATTTATACTAAACATATAATTTCTGGTTGTTGGTAATGCAGAATTTTCATAACCAGCCCTCATGTCTCCTGAAGACTGCAGAGCTTCAGGGTCAAGGTTAGGAATATCCTTATAGAGAGTATACACATTTCTGACAGAACCTGTCAGTGTTAATCCCTTGATGAAACCCAGGAAGCTGGATCCTCTCATTAAACTGGTAAGATCATAAGATAGTGAGATATTTCTTAACTTAACAAAGTCTGATTTGAATGTGAAAGGATCTCCGATCTGAAGATTCCGGTAATCTCCGTAAAAACCCTGCAGGTCGGTAACCACAGAGGTATTGGGTTCTCCCGTTGACTGATAAACGCCTGGGAATGTTAGTCCTGCTTCTCCTTCTCTTCTTCCTTCAAGAGAAAGCATGGAAAGACCCTGTCTAGTCGCATTTAACAATGTGGCTGACAATACGGTACCTCCAAACTTGTAGTCAAAAAATACTCCGAGGGTAAGATTCTTGTATGAAAAGGTATTATTCCATCCACCGGTGTGTTTTGGAAGCGAACTTCCAACAGGTATATAATCGTTAGATGCCAGCAATCTGCCATTATCTCTGAGAAGAATGTCACCGTCATCATTTCTCAGATATGTTCTTGTATAGAGCATATTCATAGGCATTCCCACTGTGTAATGTAATTCTCCAAGGAATTCCATCCCCGTTGTATTAAAGGCAATTACCAACATGTCATCAATAGGTGTACCGTCAGGATCTACACCAACAGACAATACTTCTGTTTTAAGGAAAGAGTGGTTTACAGAACTAGTCCATCTGAAGTTATTGGTTTCGACAGGCGTAAACTGTACCATAAGTTCGATACCCTGATTCTTCAATGAGCCAAGGTTTTTCTTGGAAGTACTGTATCCGGAAGCAGTAGAAAGCATAACATTTAATATCTGATCAGTTGTAACCTTGTCAAAGGCTGCTAAATCAATGTGTAATCTGTTGCTAAACATTCTTAATTCCAGTCCGATTTCTTTTTCAGTCACTGTAAATGGCTGCAGATTGGGATTAGGTGCACCGGAGCCGGAAATACTGGCCAATGTCTGGCCATTGAACTGATCGGCGTTGATACCGTATTTAAGATAACCTTCATAGGTATTTACCCCATTGGCACTTCCCACCTGGGCCCATGATCCTCTAAGTTTTCCGTAGTCAAGCCAGTCAAGGTCTTCAAGGAATTCTGAGAAAAGAACACTACCTGACACAGAAGAATAAAACTTGGAGTTGCTGTTCGGGTTTAAGACGGAGAACCAGTCTTCTCTACCGGTAAAGTTTAAAAAGAAGGTAGAGTTCCATCCTAATTCAGCCATACCGTAAAGTGAATTAACCCGGCTCTGGCTAAAACCAAATCCCTGACTTTTATCAACACCGTTTGCGATTGAGTAAAGGTCCCTCACAGTGAAATGTGATGAATTTACGTAGAAATTATGATTTTTTATCCTGAAGGTATTTCCTCCGAAACTAGCATCAACAGATAACCTGCCAAAATCTCTGTTTGCACCGATAAGGAAATCTGAATTTATGTTAGTGCCCATGTTTTCCGAAACATTGTAAGCACCTTTCCATGTTCCGTCAGTGTGCATTGGCTGGCTGGTTCCTATACCACCCGGTACTTTGGATTCGGTAAAGCTGAGAGAATAATCGTAGTTGAATCTTCCCTGGGCATAGAGCCAGTCAGTAATATCATAACGCAAGGTAGCAGTTCCCAGTAAGATATCTCTGTTTCGGATATAACTCTGGCCTACCTGATGGGCATAGTAAGGATTGTTGATTGTTGTCCATCCGGCAACCGGCCATTCAGTTCCTGTTGCAGGATTGATGGCAGATTTTTCGATTATGTCCAGAGGGATAGACTGAGAAACCCTTGTAAGGAAGTTCATTGAACCTTCACCCTGTGTTCCGATTTGTGGTGGATTAATATAACTCTCATTTGTATAGTTGACATTAACAGAGAAATTAACTTTTTCAGTAATGTCATAAGTAACACCTAAGTTAGCTATGTTCCTTTTATACTCATTTGTAGGTTCAATGCCTTTGGTATCTGTTCTGGCAAATGATGCCCTGAAGCTCCCGTGTTCATTACCTCCGGAAAAAGCGAGGGTGTTAGCGAACACAGAACCAGTATTAAAATACTGTTTAAGCCTGTTCGGTTGAAATTCGTAAGGTATCAAATCCCCATTAAAAGCAGGGACAAGTGAGCCGTCGTATTTTGCACCCCAGCCAAACTGGCCGTTAGAAGTTGCATCGGCAGCGCTAATAGGTTTTTGTCCATTTACACCCAAGCCATATACATCCTGGAATTCAAAGTAATCCAGGACCTCCTGTAAAGTAAGGCTTGAAGAATATTCAACGCCGATACCCTGGTTTTTTGCACCTGATTTTGTGGTGATGATGATAGCACCGTTAGCTGCACGGGAACCATAAATAGCCGCAGCTGTGGCACCTTTCAATACGGTCATGCTTTCGATATCATCGGGGTTAAGGCTGTTCATATTATCCCCAAGGTCACGGGATGCACCGTAGCCATCTGCACTGTTTGCGCCCTGGTCCATTGGAAGGCCGTTTATAACAAGCAATGGAGAATTATTTGCACCGGCGAAGGCTACCTGGCCACGCAGACGTATTTGCGTACTGGCACCGGCACCGGCAGCAGGTGGTGTAATATTAAGGCCTGACACCTTACCCTCAAGTGATTCCATCATATTGACAGCTTTATTTGTCAGCATTTCTTCAGTATCAATAGTTGATACTGAATAGCCAAGTTTTTTGGATTCCCGTTTGATACCAAGGGCTGTAACCACAACTTCATCCATCTGGAGGAGGGCTTCATCCATCCGGATATTTATAGCGCTCTGTGAGCCTACAGTTACGGATTGTGGTGTAAAGCCGATAAATGAAAAATTCAGCACGGCTTGATTGTTTGGTACCTGAATGGTATACCTCCCTTCTGCATCGGTAAGTTGACCGATAGTAGTTCCCTGGACCAGAACAGTTACCCCGGGTAAGGGAGAACCATCATCAGCCCTGGTTACCGTACCGGTGACTGTCCTCTGAGCGAAGGCAACCTGCACTCCTGCAAAGAGCAGAAGTACAAAAAGAATTGTTACTTTTCTCATAGTTTAAAGGTTTAGTTTAACAAGGATTGTGTTTAATTAATAATTATTCAAAATTTAAATAATATAGATATTTGTACTTTGGTTCATTACGCAATATAACGGCCAAAATATGAAATAACATGTAAGAATCAAAAAATATTTTTGTGCGATAAATTATCTGATGACTCTTGCACTTCCACCTTTCATTACTCTTTCGGCTTCGGCTCTGGTTGCCCAGTTCCAGTCGCCCATAAAGCCATGACAAAGAGCAGAATAAGCTGCAGAGAATTCTATAGCTTCCTGAGGATCTCTGCCTTCAAGCATACTTGATATAAGAGCAGATGCAAAACTGTCGCCTCCGCCTGTCCGGTCAAGGATCTCAAGGTTTTCATATTTTCTTGAGGCATGAAATTTGCCCTTATACAACATTACAGTCTGCCAGTCATTCAGCAGAGCTGTTTTTACATGTCTCAGAGTGGTGCCAACTACCTGCACATTGGGGTACATATCGACCACTTTTTTTGCTACCGATTTGTAATTCTCGGGGTCGAGGTCGGAATAAGCTTCTGTTCCACCTTCCGCTTTTATGCCAAGCATCTTTTCGAAATCTTCCTCATTACCTATTATTACATCAATATAAGGCATTACATCCTTCATCACTTTTTTAGCTTTTTCAGAACTCCATAAGGTGGATCTGAAATTAAGATCGAAACTTGTTGTGACACCCAGTTTCTTGGCAATTTTCAGTGATGTAACTGCCTCTCTGGCGGCATTGTCGGAGATAGCTGTAGTTATTCCGGTTGTATGGAACCACCTGGTTTGAGAGAGAGTTTTCTCCCAGTCTATGTCACCGGGTTCGATAAGGCTGATAGCTGAATGAGCCCTGTCGTACATCTGTTTGCTTGCCCTGGGACCAATTCCTACTTCAAGATAGCATAAGCCGTTTCTTACCGTTCCTTTCCCATCGTAAGGCAGGAGAATAACTCCCGACATATCAACGCCATGTTCGCGGCCTTTGTTGACAATGTACTGACCCGACCACATATCCACAAGCTTGGATACCCAGGCGGTCTTCAGGCCAAGCCTTGAGACATTGACACTCACATTAAGTTCTGCTGCAGCTATGGCAATAAGTAGCTGGCTTGATTGTTCAAGCCGTGCATGGTCAGGTGCTGTAAATCTTACCATGGCTTCGCCAAAGCCTATCAAATCGAATTTTTTATCGTTACTCATAATTTATTATTTTACTGGATATTCAAACCTTTTCTGTTAAATATTGATCTTGGCTTTCTTCCTTCAAGGAAGTCAACTATACCTGAAGCTGCTTCACAAGCTACTCTTACAGTACATTCAGATGTAAGAGCTGCACTGTGTGGACTGACAATTGTTTTGTCATTCTGCAGGAAAGCTTCTCCGTCAACAGGAGGTTCATTTGCCAGTACGTCGAAAGCAGCTCCCTTAAGTCTGTCTTCTTCAAGCATTTTAATTACATATGCTTCATCGACTATATTGCCTCTCGCTGTATTAATAATATAAGCAGAAGGTTTCATTAAGGAAAGGAGTTTTTCACCAATATGATGTTTCGTTTCCGGAGTCATAGGTACATGTACAGTAAGTACATCGGCTTCTTTGTAAACCTGTTCTTCAGAGTCGTATCTTACAACACCAGGAGCAACAACAGATTCATCAATAAACGGGTCATAAATAATGACTTTCATATTAAATGCAGCCATGCATCTTTTTGCAACCTGTTTTCCTATACGGCCATATCCTATAATTCCCAGGGTTTTTTGGTCAAGATCAACAGGGAGGTACAATCTCCTGGCTGTCTTGAATTTACCGTCTCTGGTCTCTTTATCAAGGAACAGAAGATGTTTTGAAACAGCACCAATAAGAGCAACAGTGTGTTCGGCAACAGTTCCGGTATTGGCATCAGGAGTATGTAATACCATTATGCCTCTCTGTGTTGCAGCTTCTACATCAACATTGTCAACTCCTGTCCCTGTACGGCTTATAACCTTTAAATCAGGAGCCATGTCCATCAGTTCAGGTGTAAATTTTATTGTTGTATCCAGCATGACAGCTGTTACATCTTTTACCAGTTTCTTGAATTCCTCAAGATCACCGGAGGGCATATAGACAACTTCTCCGGCCTTTTTTAAAATATTGAGAGCATCGGAGCTCACTTTTTCGTTAACCAGTATTTTTTTCATATGTAAATATTTTTTTTAAAGGAAGAAAATAGTATTTATTTCTTTCACTTTATATTCATTAAGATATTTAAAAAAAAGATAAGGGCGGATAGTAATTCTATATCATTCCTTCTTTCTGAAAATAATCTTTTATCTTCTTTTTAAGATCTTCTGTCAAAGGCAGAAGAGGGAGTCTAGGATCGCCACCGTTAAGGCCTGCAAGATCCATTCCGTACTTAACTGCTGCCACACCACCGCTTCCGGAGACAGTCTTGTTCAGCTGAAGTATCTTTTCATTCAGTTTGAAGGCTTCTTCATACTTCTTATTAATAGTAAGAGTATATAATTCATCTGTAATATCAGGAAAAATATTGGCCAGTGAAACGACTCCACCCGGGGCTCCCATGAGCAGTCCGTTCATAAAGAAATTGGCAGAACCGGGCATTACATTGAATTTGTCTCTTACAGCAAACAGGAAATTCTCTATATTCCCTGTAGAAGAGTCTTTTATTCCAACAATGTTGGGATGTTGAGCCAGTTCTTTCACAAGGTTTACTGACAGTGTAGTACCACCGCAGAACTGTGGGGCATTGTAAACAAGACAGGGAGTGCTTAGACTGCCTGCTACATCAGTAAAATACCTTAGAAGAACAGGATCTGTCATCTGTTTTTTAAAATAGGATGGAGGAAGAAGAGTAATATAATCAGCCCCAAGGTCCTGGGCAATTTTTGCAAATTCAATTGTTTCCTTGGTTGACTCGAAAATACAACCGGCCATAACTGTCTGATCAGCCCCCTTATTCTTTACAATTGTTTCAAGGACTTTTACTTTTTCCTCGTTGGTGAGACTTTTATTTTCACCGTTAGAGCCAAGAGCAAGATATCCTTTTAGTCTCGAATTGGCATAAAACTCCATGTTTCCCCGGAGTTTATCATATGCAACCTCTCCTTTACTATCGAAAGGAGTTGTTATAGGTGCAAAAACTCCCATTAAATTTTTGTCCATTGGTTTATATTTTAATTAATAATAAGATTTCAATACTATATTATTTTTCTCCATTGGCAGCATTCATGAATCTCCTCTGATAAGACACAACCAGCGGGCAGGTAGTGAATTTTGCAAGGTATTGAGGTTCTGCTGTAATTACCACTCTGTCTGTCATATCAGCAAATTCAGGCTCTGCCAGAAGCTTATCAATCTCAGGGTAATTATCTTCTCCTTCCATGCTACAGATTATCAGACGAGTATCTTCAAGGTGGGAGTTTCTGAGTACTCTAAGCGAATGTCTGACACTGTCAAGTTCGTCACTGCCTTCAGGATTTGCCCAGTTCCTGTATTTCACAATTCTGTCACCCATCTCTTTTATTTGTTTGAGATCCATGCCGGAAGCAGAAGGTGGAAGATAATCTTTTTCGATGAAGAAAGTTCTCAGTTCTTCAAGGACTTTGCAATCACTTGTGATACTGAAACTGTTAAGGTAGTTGTTGATAGTCCTTGTAGCATGGCCACGATGACGGACGAAAGCATTGATGAAATATGGTCTGGCCTGAAGGGCAAGAGCTGTCTGGTAGGGCTCAAACATCAGGGTGAAATTAATTCTGTATCCATGTTCGTGCAATAACAAAGCAAGATTATGTCCCCGCATCTTGTCTTTTGTCAGTCCGGCATCATAAGCCCTCTGGAATTTTTTATCCCCTTCCAGCAGCTCTTTTACATTTTCTGCGTTTACCGGACCGGTATGAGGTACTTTTATTACTACACGGTATTTTGAAAGCATTTCCCTGAATTTTTCCGCTTCTTCAAGGATCTCGTTTATGGAATCAGAAAACGGATTATTCAATTCAACAGAGATGTCGCAGCCAGGTCCCAGGACGTTTCCCAGTTCCTGCATTACTTCATCCCGTGTTTTGAATTTTTTACCAACATTGGCTTTTGGGTTATTAATAAAAAGGTCATAAATAATTCCGGGATTACAGGTGAGATTGGCCAGGATATTCTTAACCGGTTCTACTTCATAGGGATTAGCGCTGTCAGCCGAGAATAAGACCCTTGTAGGTCTTTTGATACCGTTTTTATCATATGCAATATTCCGTACAAGATCAACACGAAGGACATTCCTTTCACTTAATGTGTATTGAATCTTGAAGCCTGGAGGTGTCTGTCCTGCCGGAACTTTAAAGTAATCAATAACTTCGCGGAAATTTTTTGTGACTCCCACATATTTTACGGCATCTTTAAAAAAACTATACTCCCTGGATGTCAGAGGAGTATTCAGTACTCTTTCAACATAATCACGGTCATCATTGATGATGGTAGCAAAATTCCCGTCTGTGTTTTGCGAGGAAACAAGTGTTTGGAGAGAAATATTAATGTTGTTCACAGTTTAAAGGTTAATGATTAATAAAAATAAAAAAAATGAAGTACAATACTAAAAATAAGTATAGATGTTAAGAACCAATACTATCCTTGCAAGGATAGTATTGGTTGAAATTATATTTCCTGAATAATAACCGCTTATTTACTGAGCCGGCCTTCTTGGGGTTGATCCGAATTGAGAAGGAAGAGCGAGTGGGTCTTTCCATTCCAGCTGGTAGTCGGCATTGGAAGCTAGTTTGTATTTTTTAATATGGTTGTCGGGGTTTTCGCTTCCGATAATATCTATTTTATTATAATCGATATTTCCATAACCGGTAGCGGCAAGATAATTCAGATAACCAATGTCTTCAAGAGGTATATCCATCAACTTACAGCACATACTGTCGACAGCCACTGCATCTTCTCCAGCAAGGGCTATCCTGTGATCTACCGGTGTTCCGCTAATAGGTCCATCACCTTCCATTCCTTCAACACCGTCGATGATAGTGAAGTCGGGACGAACAGCCTGTGTTACGAGTGAGATATTATAATGTAACCAGCGCGGTCCTCCGGAATGCATATTACGTTTAAAGCTTGCGGGTCTTCCTCCGTTAACAGCCGGCAGAAATGCCGGAGCTCCCATTGCAAGATTCTTTACACCTCCTGTCATTATAACAGTATTGTGTGTTTTAAGACGGGAAAGCGAAATGACGTAGTTGTCAGGATCTGCCAGTTCATTAATGAGTTGTATCTCATCCATGTGGAGGTTTCTGTCGAGAATGTAAAAAGGTTTTCCCTTGGCTCCGTTAAAATCAACAAATTTACAATTATACTTATTCTCAAGATCGAGATATCCGTAATTCGCGAATCCATCAGAAGAGTTAAAAGATGAACTGGATTCTCCGATTAAAATCTGTCCTTTATAAATAGGTTTAAGATACTCAAGTAGAGCTTCAAGAGATTCAACGTGAGCAGCGCAAAGAGGAACATTTGTAACAACCATGTTTGGTTTTATAACCAGTCTTTTGCCTTTAAGGCCTGCACGAATTTCCTTGTCAAACGGTTTAATGACTTCAAACAACATATGTTTCCGGTCTGTTCCAGTTGTAAAAGCAACACTGCTGTTTCCGCTGGTAACCAATGGTTTCATCTTCTTTGGTTTCATTTCGGTAGCAGCTTCTGCTGCTGTAATATCAGAGAATCCTCCTGCAAGCATGGCTGCTGAACTCAGACCGAGCATCTTCAGAGCGCTTCTCCTTCCAATAACTAATTCTTTTTCTTTTGGTTTCATACAAGTATGGTTTAATTTTCTCTAGTTCAAATCAAGACCACTTAAAATCGTACCGGGTCTCCGGTTTAAAAATAGTGATTTTTTTTCAATAAGTTTAAAAACCGTGACCCGGCATGGATTTTTAAGTATTTTTAACAATAACGATACCTGGTACTTTAAATTAGTCCGTAGGGTTCAGCCAGATCTTTGTGAGGTTTAAATTTGAAGAGATTATCGTCAACATTTGCACCAATAACATTGATCTTACTGAAATCACCCTGTCCCATTCCTGCTTCATACATTGAAGAGAGATAAAGGACTTCATTGGGGTCGAAGCCCATAATCTTAGTACCCAGAAAATCAAGAGCCACAGGGTCGAGACTTGCGAGTGCCATTCTTGTATCTACAGGAGTTCCATCAATAGGGCCGTCACCTTCCATCGATTCCCAGGCATCCACAACAGCCAGGTCGGGGAAGGTGTGCTGTGCCATCCGGAACAGGTTATAATGCAGAACCATGTCTTTTTCAAGGACCAGTTTAAAATCAGGATCTGCGAAATTCAGAGTAGAAAGATCCCAGCTATGCATAAGGAATTTATCATTTTGAGTAGCATAGTCATTTTTAGGAGCTCCCATCAGTATGTTTTTCAGCGACAGAGTAACCAGCACGCAGTTGTGTGTTTTCATTTTACCTGCTGATATAAGATATTGATCCCTGTCGAGATAGTTTTGAATAACACGGATGGGTTGCGGTTTGTTTCCACTGGTATTGAAGATAGTAAGAGTCTGATGTGGTTCAAGGTTGAGGTCAACCAGTTTAACTCCATACTCATCAACAAGAGGCATGTAGCCGTAATCTTCAAATCCTTTCATTGTACCTTCTCCTTCTATTCCGCTTCCCTGAGCTCCGGATACTGTAGCTTCACCAATCTCTATTGTTCCCTTGAAACGTGGTTTGAGGAAATCGAGTATTCCGCGTACAGATTCCACATTGGTTGCAACGAGAGGATTAGTGACAACAACGAAGTTAACTTTGATAAGAGCACGTTTTTTGCCTTCCAGTGAAGCCATTATCTCATCTTCAATATTCATGAGGGCATTATATGTATTATCACGTGGATCATTACCCTTTATCAGACTTACATTTGAAGGTGATGTCACTTTTTCCCAGGTAGCTTTTTTGCCATGACCTGTATAGGCCGGTACATCAGGGTCAGATTTTTTTAAACCCGCAGGAGAGGATGTGCAACCTGCCAGACCGTAAGCAACTGCTCCCATAGAAAGTGTTTTCAGAACATGACGACGATTCATAAGGATCTTATTGTCTTTTCCCATAAATTAAATAATGTTGAATGAAAATTCAATGCAATTAATTTATTACCGGACTGTGTAAACCGGCATGATTTAAAAAAATGCTTATCTCCTGTTAAAATTTGTCTCTTCCCGTTCTTTAATATAAGCCTTAATGAATTCAGGAGAGGGGGCTTCATCCGGATCTTCGAAAAACTTTGTCATGCTATTTGTATTATCCTTGAGCCACTGGGTGAATTCGGCATGCATTTCAGGTGTATATGCTCCGTCGGCCTGCTGTGCAGTGAAACGGCCTTCTCTTACCCCCATGTGAGCCCACACATCCTGCATCCTTGTTCTTTCTGATATTTCAATTACTCTCAACGCAAGTTGGGGAGGAATAAAACAGATACCTTCATTTGTAGCAAGAACTACATCACCAGGCATAACCGTTACATAACCTACCTGTATAGGGCAGTTAACTCCGATACAGAGGTTGGAGCTGTTTGCCTGAGGACGGAAGTCGCGGACAAAGAGATTAAAGTTTTCATCAACGTCAAGATTGCCGAACATATCGCGCACTGTTCCTCTTATGACGGCACCATTGCCTGTTTTTGTCCATATAGTTGTTCCCAGGTTATCTCCAACATGTGAAGCGTCAAGTATGCCTTCTGCTACGTTGGCAACATATACGTCACCTTCCTGTAACTGGTCTATTCCCCAGGTGTATTGTCCTCTGCTCCTTCCATCCTTATTTCCCTGCTGCTGGATAAGACCATTGAGGTCAGGACGGTAAGGCATGAAATGCATAGTTGATGCCCGCCCGCATACAACAATCCCTTCTCTTAGCTGTTTCCAGTCACCAACATACTGATTGGTGTAAGCCGGCATTCTGTATTCGCCGAAACTGACAGGGCCCTGGTTTGTCTCATCCCTCATGCTGTTAAGATTCTGCCAGGCTTCAGTTACGGATACATGCCTCATCCTTCTGAGTGTTTCATCCGGAACTTTCGGACGTCCATCAGGAAAACGTTCACCTGTCCACATTGATGTGTAATATTCCATTTCCTCTTTTGTAAGAGAGGTAGGCTGGGCTGTTGCCTGAATAATAAATCCTGCCAGAAATAAAACCAGGCAGCTTGCAATTTTAAAATTACTGGTTCTCATGTTGTTGCCTCCAAAATTGATTTAATTAATATATTAATAACTGTTGTATACAAAACAAATTGAATCCTGTTTTAATAAATAAAAAGTGAAAAATAAGCAAATAAAGCCGTTTTTATTTATTATAAGGTAATGCAGATAGTTTTTATCTTCAGGACACTGTTAATTTAAAATTGGTCTAAATATAAAAACTGAAGTATAATAAAATAATTTATTAGTTTAGCACAAAATATTGATAATTTAAGGTAAAATTGTCTGCCTTAACGGAGTAGATTAAACCAAGTAATAATTAATAACATAACAATGAAACTGAAACACATGTTTATAGCTCTTTTGGCTGCCTCTTTTCTGCTTTCATCATTTTATATTTCTGATGATAAAGGGAAAAGTGATGTTCAGCAGCAAAAAAGAGAAGTTGTGCCGCTGGCTGACAGAATAGGGCACTATGACAAATCAAAAGCATTTGCAGGCACGAATGTTCATGACGGGACAGGAACCCTGTATATGCAGACACTATTAAACAGGGATGCTGTTAAGAATCTTAATTTCATGCACAAAGGACCTTTGATGCCTAAAAGTTCTATTGGACATCATTTTCATTTTGATTCCGATGAAATGTTCCTGATCCTTGATGGTGATTGTGAGTTCACTATTAACGGACTGACAGCAGCAGTTCCTGGTCCTGTAGGGGTCCCGTGTCGTTCAGGGAACTCTCATGCTGTTTATAATCCATCTGCTGATAAAGAAGCTGACTGGGTCAACTTCAACGTGCGTGTATCGGATTCCCGACCTGGTTCTTTTGCTCCCAGGGGTTCTTATAATTATTCGACTGATCCTACAGGAACATTTAATCTGGGTGACGACCGTTCTTCCGTATCCCTTGAAAAAAAGCCTACCTTTCTGCATACAGGCAGTTTCACAAAAGATCAGTTAAGACCCTATGCAAACATGACCGGAGGGAAAGACACTGTATTTTACAGAAGGGCATTGGGTCCTTCAGCTTTTATTTCAAACTGGGCTTTTGTTGATCATCTGTTTATTCCTCCTGATGCATCAGTGGGAAAACATTACCATGAGGGTGTCGATGAGGTGTACTTTGTTATAAAGGGAAAAGGTGCCATTCACGTTAATGATGAAATGGCAGAAGTAGTATACGGTGATGCTATACCTGTTCTTGCAGGAGAAGTTCACTATCTTGAGAATAACTCAGATGAGCCCTTTGAGATGATAGTCTATGGTATTGCTCATGTAAAAGGGCAACTGGATGTCACAGCAGTGAAATAATAATCAGTCATTATATTTTTTATACACACTTAAACTATTAACCAATGATAAAATTACAGATGTTCTTCAATGTTAGTGAAGTGAAGAGCACAGATTTTGAGCGCATGTATGCCAATGTATATGTGCCTGCCATGAGAAAACAACAGGGATATATTGGATCAGAATTATTGAGATTGTTTCCTGAAGATGTTGCAGCTGAGATATCCGCTGCCCCCAGTGAGTATAAGTACCAGATGGAAATAACCTTTGAGTCAGAAGCTGCACGTCGCAAGTGGGTTGCCAGCAGGGAGCATGTTGAAGATGCGTGGCCGGCAGCTGAAGCACTCGCCGATAGCTATGAATGGAGAGGCTATGATCTGGCAGGATTGGATCAGGCTGTACCTTACAAATCACAATTTGGAGTGATCAATGCCGAGCAGATGATCAATATAAATAAATCTTCAGAACCGGTAAAACTCGATTTATGGAATTCCAGGTTAATGAGAAGACTTATTTCTCCTGATGCAAAACTGGAATGTCTGGCAAAAGGTTTTCAGTTCCTTGAAGGCCCGGTATGGGATAATAGCAAAGGTTGTCTATTCTTTTCCGATGTTCCGGGTAATACCATGTACAGGTATACACTCGACGGAAGGGTGAGTGTATACAGAAAACCCAGCAACAATTCAAATGGCAATATACTGGATAAAGAGGGCAGACTTGTTACATGTGAACATCATACCCGCCGTATCACACGTGAGATAGGAGATGATCTTGAAGTTGTTGCATCAACATATAAGGGTAAGAAATTAAATTCACCCAATGATGTAATAATGGCAAGTGATGGTTCTCTGTTTTTTGCCGACCCTGCTTATGGCTTGCAGCCCGGACTTGGAGGACCAGCTAAGGCAGAACTTGATTTCAAAGGAGTTTACCGTATACCGCCCGAAGGAGGAGAACCTGTTCTTATTGCTGATGATTTCGATGCCCCCAATGGGATTGTGTTGTCTCCCGATGAGAAGAAACTCTTTGTTGTTGACAGTGGTAAAAAACATATTCGTGTTTTCGATGTAGCCCCGGGCTGGAAAATAACAGGCGGGAAAGTTTTTATTGATGTGAAGGATGAAGGTAATGAGATACCCGATGGAATGAAAATAGATGTTGATGGTAATATTTTCTGTACAGGGCCTAAAGGTATCTGGGTTATCAACAACAGAGCCAGACTGCTTGGAAGGATTCAGTTACCTGAAGTAGCTGCCAATCTTAACTGGGGTGGACCTGGCCGTGATCTTCTTTACATAACAGCCAGTACAGGGTTATACAGGTTAAGCACTCTGACGAGAGGATAATTCCTGAATAGTATTATTTTCAGGAGTATTGATACAAAAAAAGAAGCCGTCTCATAACTTAATTGAGACGGCTTTACAACTTGGCTGAAGATTTCTTTTAATACCCCTTTAAGCCTGTCACTGCGAAAGCGATTAATCGTGTTATGATATCAGGATAACTCATTGCGCTGAGCTGCATAAAATGTATATTCTGCTTTGCGCCTGTTCTATTTTCCTGCTGGAGTATTGGTTAGAAAGATAACCATATACCAGAAGCTTAAGCAGTAAACGGGGATGATAACTTGAACACCCTACTCCCTTATACTTCTTTGTTAATGTATCAATATCAAGACTATCAATGACTTGATTGACCACTCTAACCGGATGTTTCGGACCTATCATCTCTTCCAGCGAATGTGGAAGAAGTAACATTTTGTTGGGACTGTAATCTTTAAAGACTACCTTTGTTCTACTTTTAGTTTGCATACCTCAAGTTACACAATTTGAGGCTTTTGGAGAGGAAGTGTCCCCTTCTTTTCAATACTTTACATCAATTATTAACAATAATTTAGAGCGAAAGGTGCGGTGGCAAACCGGAAATGGCGCGAACTTCAGCCTTTTTTGGGAGCGTGACGCCAAAGGCCTTTTGCCAAAAAAGGCTGAAGTTATCATTTCCGGCGCCCTTTTTCTTTGGTTCGTTTCTTTTTGGACGAACAAAAAGAAATGAACATATAAAAAAAAGAGGGTGCCCTTTTTGAGACACCCTCTTTTTTGTTTGTATCCGGAGACTTCCTAGGAAGTCTTTTTCTCTTTAACGGGCTTTTCTCTTGGTTCTTTCTGACTCCAGAAGCTTGCAAGCGATGAACCTGCAATATTCATCCAGGTACCGAAGATAAGCGGGGCAAGAGCAGCCGCTGTACTTTTCAGTACATCATAGGCAAGTCCTACTGCAAGACCTGAATTCTTAAGTCCCACCTCAATTGTCAGAGCTCTGGTATCAGCATCACTCAGGCGCAAGGCCTTGGAAGTACCAAATCCCAGCATAAAGCCGATAATATTATGAGCAATTGTTGCGAGGAAAAGAGCAGGGCCTATTGCCAGCAGTGTTGCTTTGTTATGTGCAGCAACAACAACAATATATAACATGATAGCTGTAAGGGATAATTTAGGAAGAACTAATTCCATCCAGTCTTCCGGGCCATTTGTCCGTCGCATCACAATAATTGTAACTGAAAGTATTGATACTGCCCATGCTACAAGGATAAGACCTGTCTGCAGTGATTTGACAACTTCAGCAAAGGGAACGAAGATAAGAGCAATACCTGTAATAAAAGATATAACGGCAAGAAGGATCATATTTGGATCTTTCTTTGTCCATGCCATATTACCGTAAAGAATCTTATTTGCAACAACCCCGGCAAATATCGGGATAAGTATCATGTTTACTATGCTTATCATCATGCTTGTTGCATTAACTTCAATAAGCTGGCCTGCAAACAACATCATAATAAGAGGAGTTAAGATGGGTGAAAGAAGGGTGGCAAATGTTGTTACAGTTACTGAAAGAGCAAGATTGCCTTTGGCAAGATATGCCATGACATTTGATGCAACTCCACCGGGGCAGGCACCGACAAGAATGATACCGGCAGCTACTTCCGGAGGGAAATTCCATATTTTTATTATCAGAAGACCGGCAAGTGGCATAATTACAAAAACCATTATTGTCCCGGCAATTACTACTATGGGTTTTTTAAACTCTCTGATGAAATCACCGAGGTTTAATTTTGTTCCCATGCCGAACATTATCACCTGAATAGAAGGGACTATCATCTTGTTTGTGTCAAAGCCCCAGTCTGTGAACATTTCAGGAAAATACAGAGTAAAGGATACGAAGGCAAAAATTTGAAGAGTAAAGGAAAGTCCCTTGAATTTCTCTGATTTTTGTGCACTAAAGGCTAATGCATAAAACATGATAAAAAGAACCAGGCCTGAAACAGGCAGGTTCCCGTTCCCCGACGCCAGGAGAACGATCTCAGCTATAGCAAGTAATGCAGCTATAGCAAGGTACATTTTTATTGCTCCAGAATTTTTCATATTAGATTACAGGTTTTATTTAGTATTAAGAAATTTGATTACCGTTTCTTTTATTTGTTCGGGTTGAAGCCCGTATTTCCCCAGCAATTCTTCATAAGGTCCGTTACTGGCATATTGATCCCCAATACCAATCATTTTCATTTTTACCGGATATTCCTGGCTGCATAATTCAGCTATGGTACTTCCCAGGCCGCCGGTTATGAAATGCTCCTCCACAGTAACAATTCTTCCTATATCTCTTGCTGTACTGAGTATCAGTTCACGATCAAGAGGTTTGACGGTATGTATATCAATGAGACGCACACTGATACCTGCTTCTTCGAGAAGTCTGGCGGCAATAAAAGCTTTGGAGAGAACTGTCCCTGTACCTATCAGGGCCACATCACGACCATCCTTTAAAATTATTCCTTTGCCCAGCCTGAAATCAATATCCTCCGGGTAAAGGACAGGCATTTTAGGGCTTCCTATTTTCATATAACAGGGCCCCGTATGTTCTATCATAGCATTAACACCTTTTTTTATAGTAACAGGGTCGCCTGGATTGATAATGGTAACACCGGGGATAGTACGAATGATTGCAACATCATCAATTGAGTGGTGAGTTGCCCCCAACTGATTGTAGGTAAGGCTGGCACAACGGCCAACAACTTTTACGTTCTGGTTCATATACCCCAGATCATTCCGGAACATCTCAAACGGACGGGCTGTTACGAAAGGGGCAATAGCTGCAAAAACAGGTATCTTGCCTGTTGTTGCAAGTCCTGAAGCGTAACCCATAATTCCCTGCTCCATAATGCCAAATTCAAAATGTCTTCCCGGAAAGAGTGAAGGGAAATCCTTAAGACCTGATCCTGATCCGCTGTCAGCCGACAGCACAACAATATCGGGATTTTTCTTTGCAGCTTCAATAACAGCTTCTCCAAATGTTTTTCTGGGATCTAACATTTCATTCATCGCCACTCCTTTCCATTTTTTCTTTCAGTTGGTCTTCAATATTATCAAGGTCTTGTTCAGCCTTTTCCATTTCTTCAGGATTTGATTTCCAGTAATGGTAATTGACCTTCCCTTCTGCAAACCCAAAGCCTTTCGACTTAATAGTGTCGGCAATTATAAGAGATGGTTTCCCTTTTTCAAAAGGGATTTCACTGGCATTGTTTATTATTGCATTGAAGTCGTGGCCATCAATTACCCTGACACTCCATCCGAAAGATCTCCACCTTTCATCAAGGGGTTCATAACTCATCACATCAGTTGTTTTGCCACTTATCTGAAGATGATTTCTGTCTATAAAGACCAGCATATTGTCAAGTTTATGCATGGATGCTGCTGAGGCTGCTTCCCAGTTGGATCCTTCAGCCAGTTCTCCGTCACCCATCAGTACATATACTCTGGCAGGAGATTTTTCCAGACGTAGTCCAAGAGCCATGCCTCCGGCTATGGACAGTCCATGGCCCAAAGCACCGGTATTGGTCTCAATGCCTGGTAGTTTATGCATGTTAGGATGGCCGGGGACAGGACTGTCAAGGGCTCCATAGGTATCAAGCACCGATTCGTCGAAAAAACCACGTTCGGCAAGGGCAGCGTAAAGTACAAGACATTTATGTCCTGCCGATAGTACAAAACGGTCACGCTGTGGCCATTTTGGATTGGCAGGATCAATGTTCAGCAATTTAAAATAAAGGGCAGTCACTATCTCTACAGAGGAAAGAGCTCCTCCTACATGACCTGCCTCTCCTGCTTTTATCAGACGCAAGATATTACGCCTGATTTTAAGTGCAGTGATTTCAAGTTTTAGTAGTTCTGTTTTATCCATTAAAATATTTTGTATTCCGGAGTATTTATACCTGATGTTTTTTTGCATATTCCACATAACTGGCAACCTTGGGCTCAGAACCCGTTCCTGTTTGCCACCTGGATTCCATCCAGATTTTAACTATCTGCCTGGCTACTTCAACTCCGGTAGTAAATGCTCCTATAGTGAGTATGTTTGCATTATTGCTTTTTATTGCTCTCTCTGCTGAGTAAGTGTCCGCACAAAGTGCAGCATAAATGCCGGGAACTTTATTTGCTGCAATGCTCATTCCTATACCTGTACCGCACAGCAAAATACCCCGGTCAAATTTCCTGGCAGCAACTGCTTCTCCCACAGCAAATGCAACTCTGGCATATATGGGATCATCGCTTCCAAAATCAGTAACACTATACCCCAGCTGTTCAAGCTGAGAAATAACGATTCGCTTGAGATCCGCTGCATTGGGATCACAACCTATCGCAACAGTTATTTCTTTTTTGTCTTCAATCGTTTTATCCATGATTATATTATTTCATAATGTTAATGTACAATTCTGTTTTATCTGATACAAGGGCATGCAATGTTAGTTATTTTTTTAAATATTTAAAAAAATATACGCCTCAGCGCTTATTTCCATTTTCAAGCAAAAATGGAGTTACCTGATATACACAATAATTAAGCCAGTTGGAGAACAGAAGGTGGGCGTGACTTCTCCATTTGACCACGGGATCTTTTACAGGATCATCATCAGGGAAATAATTCTCAGGGATCGAAATGTCGAGTCCTTTAATCAGATCCCTTTCATATTCATTTTTAAGAGTAAGAGGATCATATTCAGAATGGCCTGTAATAAAAACCCGTCGAAGATCCTCTGATGCCACAAGGTATATCCCTGCTTCATCTGAATCAGCCAGTATGTCAAGTTCTTTAATCTTCTCTATATCTTCTCTTCTGACTTCAGTATATCTTGAGTGAGGAGCCAGAAATTCATCATCAAAACCTCTGAGAAGCAGATTTGTCTTATTGTATACTTTATGATTAAAAACACCGGATATCTTTTGTTTTCTCATGTATTTCGGTATCCCATAGTGATGATAAAGACCGGCCTGAGAAGCCCAGCAGATATACAATGTAGATGTAACATGATTATTCGCCCAGTCCATGATACGCACCATCTCATCCCAATAATCAACCTCCGTGAATTCGAGATGCTCGATTGGAGCACCGGTTATTATCATACCGTCATATTTATGAGTCGAAATGTCATCAAAGGTTTTATAAAATGCATCCAGATGTTCTCTGGGAGTATTTTTTGAAAGATGCATCTTTGTATATATCAGGGTTATTTCTACCTGGAGGGGAGTGTTGGAGAGCAATCTCAGTATCTGTGTCTCAGTTGTGATTTTGACAGGCATCAGATTGAATATCAGTATCTGTAAAGGTCTTATATCCTGATGAACCGCCCTTGTCTGCCTCATCACGAAAATATTCTCCTTCTCAAGGATCTTTACTGCCGGTAAATTATCTGATATGTTCAGTGGCATGGTAATGTTGGTTTTTATGTCAGTTCTGCTGACATGTTATAAGAACTATTTTTTGCAAATTAAGGGAAAAGATGTGGCATTTTATTTTGAAATCATAAAAATATATAATCATTCAAACACAAATACCTGTTCCTCTTTTCCTTTTTTAATTCTGAAATACGTTTTTAATATTATCAATAAAAACAAAAAATATTATGTTTACAGCTTAATTTTAAATTTACAACTATCATGAAAAAATTACTTGTTATTCTAACACTTGTATTTGGAATCAGTGCACTTGTCAGTGCGCAGGATTACAATACTGCTATCGGATTCAGGGGAGGTCCCTTTCTGGGTCTGACAGCAAAACATTTCGTTGGTGAAAAAGCTGCTGTTGAAGGTCTCTTTGCTACAAGGTGGAAAGGATTTGAGGTTACCGGTTTATATGAAATACATAACAGGGCATTTGATGTGGATCGTCTTAACTGGTATTACGGTGCAGGAGCACATCTTGGGTTCTACGACGGGGATTATACATCGTGGGGAGAACTGGGAGAAGTGTATACTGTATTAGGGATCGATGGGATTATCGGGCTTGAATACAATATCGCAGAAATACCTTTGAATATAAGCATTGACTGGAAGCCCGCATTTAATTTAGTTGGTTATTCCCGTTTTTTTGCTGACGGTGCTGCTCTTTCACTACGATATACATTCTGAAAAGATCCTTAGGGATTACTTTCAGGGAAGGAACTGATTTATAGCAAAGTCACGGGCATTTCAGTTCCTTTCTTTTCTGCTGAAAGATATCCGCTATATATAGTTGCAATTACATCAGCTGCCAGTGTGCTGTCGCTTTCGACGGGTTCATTGTAAGCTGCAGAGCGGTAAAAAGCTTCCATTTCATGCTGGTAGCCGGTAAACCACGATTCATCAGGAGAGACAGATGACCACCCTTCTTTGGTCTCTGTTTTTTCTACTATATACATATCCTGAAAATGGTTTTTATCAGGGGTGTAAGTCTGCATAGCATTGTTGGGATTGATATTGCATATTGTACGGTGGTTGGTAGTGTTTATCTCAAGCCGGTTATTTACTCCTCCAAGGACCAGATCACTTGCAAAGATATCAGCAAAGGTGCCGTCTTCAAAGACAACATGCATCAGTGCAAAATCTTCAATATCCTTATAGTAAGTCTTTAAATAACCTTCATCCGAGAAACCGGGCATTCGGGTAATGGCATGAGTACGGGCAGAGACCGAGACGGGCCTGACAGGTTTTGAGAAGCGTACTTTCCCTTCAACCTGTTTAAGATAGAGGGCGGCAGCCAGGGGGTGACATCCTTTGCCTATCATCGATCCTCCTCCTGAGTATCTCCATTGACCATAACTGAGTGAGTGAGACCCTGAATGGGATTGCTCTCCATGGATCCATAATATCTGGGCCCTGGTCTTTTTGAGTATTTCACGCTCTTTAATTATTGCAGGTGCAAAAATCCAGTTTTCGGCGTACATTATCCTGCCGTTACTCTTCTTTTCAGCCTCCAGCATCCTTTTAATACTGTCAAGTGTTTTTTTCAGACCGGTTTCGCGTGAAAAAAGATCTCCGTTAAAGTCTTCTGTTCCGTCTCCGAAATATCCTGTAAAAGGTTTTTCAACAATTACATCCCGGTCGTTTGCAAGTATATCTGAAACAATGCCTTCATGTGTGGAGGGAGGGGTGCAGACATGAAGGATGTCATTTTGAACTATAAGCTCTTCAAGACTATTGAAAGAACGAATATTTCTTGGTCCTGTGAATTGTTCAAGTTTTTCTCTGGTAGGTGACCAGGCTCCGGTAATAAGGACCTTTACACTATGAACTCTTTGTAGTGCTTCATAGTGAAATCTGGCAGCAAAACCAGACCCCACGATGCCACACCGCAGTGTTTTATCTGCCATCACCTGAGGGTTATTTCAGTTTTTTAATTCCCATATTCCATAAAGTAAAGCTGAATAAGTCGGCATATTGCTCTATCGATTTGCTTACCGGAGTGCCTGCTCCATGACCGGCATTGGTCTCTATCCTGATAAGGACAGGATTTGTGCCTGAGTGTTTTGCCTGAAGAGTGGCAGCAAATTTAAATGAATGAGCAGGGACTACCCGGTCATCATGGTCGCTTGTTGTTATAAGGGTGGCTGGATAATTGATCCCTTCTTTGATATTGTGGACAGGAGAATATCCCAGCAGATATCTGAACATTTCAGGATTATCATCAGCAGTACCGTAATCATAAGCCCAGCCGGCTCCGGCTGTGAATTTATGGTAACGGAGCATATCAAGAACGCCTACAGCCGGAAGAGCTACTGCAAACATATCTGGTCTCTGTGTCATGACTGCGCCTACCAGCAGACCTCCGTTTGATCCTCCCCTTACGGCAAGATATGGAGTGGAAGTATAATTATTATCTGTAAGATATTGTGCAGCTGAGATAAAATCGTCGAAGACATTTTGTTTGTTCATTTTGGTACCTGCCAGATGCCACTTTTCTCCATATTCACCTCCTCCACGTATGTTGGGAACGGCATATATGCCCCCCATTTCAAGCCATAGAGCCGTGGTGACAGAGAATTCGGGCGTCTCACTGATACTGAAACCGCCGTATCCATACAGAATGGTGGGATTTTTACCGTCACGAGAGGTGTCCTTACTGTAAGTTATTATCATAGGTATCTTTGTGCCATCAGCAGATTCATAGAAGACCTGCTCCGATACGTATGAATCACTGTTAAATCTGACTTCAGGTTTTTTGTAAATCTCTGCTTTACCCGTCTCAGGATCCATTTTGTACATCACAGTGGGTGTAGTGTAATTGGTAAAAGAATAATACACATCCTTATCTGATTTTTTCCCGGAAAAACCTCCTGCAGTTCCCGGACCGGGCAGTTCAATTTCACGAATAAGCTGTCCGTTGAGGTCAAATTGTTTTATGTATGAAACAGCATCCCTGAGATAATGAGCAAACAGATAGCCTGAAGCTGTAGCGGGATTAAGTACATTTTCCGTTTCGGGAATAAGATCAATCCAGTTTTCAATTCCCGGATTATTCGCGTTAACTGTTACTATTTTTCTGTTCGGGGCGTTTAGGTTAGTTGAAATAAACAGCCTTGATCCTTCGTTATTAATGACATAATGTTCATTATCGAAATTACCGGCAATTGCAATGAAACTGCTGTTCGGTACTGTCAGGTCCATGATGTATAGCTCATTTCCTGTTGTTGATTCAGCAGCAGTTACAATAAGGAACCTGTCATCTTCAGTCACTGTACCGTCAACATACCTCCTTTTTATATCAGAACCAAATACTACTTTATCTTCTTTCTGTGAGGTCCCCATCTTATGGAAATAAAGCTTATGGTGATCTGTTTTTGCAGACAATTCACTTCCCTGGGGTTTGTCGTAGCTTGAATAATAAAATCCCTCATTACCTTTCCAGGAAATGCCACTAAACTTGACATCTTTTATAGTGTCTCCAATTATTTGTTTTGTATCGGTATCCATGACAATAATTTTGCGCCAGTCGGATCCTCCTTCTGAAATAGAATATGCCAGTCTGGAACCATCTTTTGAGAAACCCATTTCTGCGAGGGAAGTAGTGCCGTCAGCAGAAAAACTGTTAGGATCGAGGAAAAGTTCAGGTTCTCCTCCTTCTTTCTGACGGTAATATACATACTGATTCTGAAGGCCATCATTTTTGGCAAAATAAATGTAATCACCCTCTCTGAAGGGGATACTGAATTTTTCATAATTCCATATCTCCATCAGACGTTCTCTTATCTGATCACGGTAGGAGATTTTGTCAAGATATCCGAAAGTGATATTATTCTGGGCTTTAACCCATTCTTCAGTTTCTTTTGACATATCATCCTCAAGCCATCTGTAAGGATCGGCAACAGGAACGCCAAAGATCGTATCCACCACATTGCCTTTTCTGGTATCAGGGTATTTTAAATTTTCATTTGTACTTCTTCCACAGGAGGCTGATAATAAGATAACCATGACTAAATAAAAATATCTGATCATATGATTAGGATTTAAACTATTTTACATTAAATGATTATTTATCAGGTTCAAAAGTAATTAAAAGAAACTGATTAATTACAAATCTTTTATTGCTTTTTACTTAATTAAAATGTACTTTTATAAGAGTGTTTGAACGCTAAAAGTTAAAGAATTAATGCCAGACTGTTAATATTTTAATTTTACTTATACTTAATTTAACCTAATCCTTTAACTATGAGAAAATTGACAACTTTGCTTGTACTCCTGCTGTTTTCAGGTTTACAAGTCGCATTTGCTCAGAGGACTGTCACCGGGAGAGTCACCACGGCAACAGACGGATCAGTTCTTCCGGGAGTTACCGTGCTGGTCGCTGGTACCACAATTGGCAGTCTTACGGACGGTGATGGAAGATACTCCATTTCAGTGCCTGATAATCAGGCTGTACTACGTTTTTCATTTGTTGGCTACACAGAACAATCAGTAACCGTTGGTTCACAGTCAACAATTAATGTTGTTTTGGAAGAAGCTCTTCTCCAAATGGATGAAGTTGTTGTAACAGCCCTTGGCATTACAAGAGAACAAAAGAGTCTTGGTTATGCGGTAACAACTGTAGACAATGACGTTTTATTGGAAAACGTGGCACTTAGTGTAGCACAATCGCTTGATGGCAGGGTTGCAGGGTTGAACGTCAATGTACCTTCCTCCGGAGCTGGCGGTAGTGTGGCTATTAATTTGCGCGGAAGTGGTAGTCCACTTCTTGTCGTTAACGGTCTTCCTATGGGTACGGCAGGCGGAGGTAATAGTGGCATTGGCCGAGACTATGGTAATGATTTTAACCGCCTTAATCCTGATGACATTGAAGAGATGGTAGTATTAAGGGGGGCTACTGCAGCAGCTCTTTACGGTTCGCGAGCATCAAACGGTGCTATTCTTATTACTACAAAAAAGGGGGCAGGACAGGGAATCGGTCTTGAGTATACTTCAAACTTTCAGGCACAACAAATACTGGATTACTTCGAATTCCAGGATTTATTTGGACAGGGAAGGGGTGGGACAAAACCTACCACTGTAGGAGCTTCAGTAGGTAACGCTCAGTTTATGTGGGGTGCTCCGTATGATGGAAAACCATATCCTATTTTTGATGGTACCGAAATTCCTTATTCATATATTGGACCAAGGATTACAGATTACTACAGACTAGGAAAAACGCTTACGAATACTGTAGCATTCTCGGGTAGCACTGGTGGCAGTGCCCCGACAAACAGGTTCAGGTTTTCTTATTCGAATGCTACTGACGAAGGTCTTGAACCGGACAACGAATACAAGAGACACATCGTGAACTTTAATGTTAATCATGAAATTTTACCAAAACTCGTGTTTTCTTTGAGTGCTAACTATTCCAACGAAAAACGCATTAATCCACCGAATACAGGGGGACAGGGCGATGGTTCAATGAACTTCCTTACCCGTATGTCCTTGTGTATTCCCTTAGAAAAATTCCAAAGTAGAGAAAGTGCATACGACCCGGTAACAGGTACCGAAAGGGTAACTTCGGGCTTTCAGGGTACGCTTCTGAACCCATATTATCCTGTGTTAGCAGGTTATAGTGATATTCGTGACTCAGAAAATTTAATGGCAACCGGCACATTACGTTACGATTTTACTGACTGGCTTTATATTCAGGGCAGGTACAACTTCGCCAGTTCATCTAACGCTTCCGAAACTAAAAGGCCGGGGGGTATAGGTACAAGCAACCCGTTTAATAGTGACGGTACATATAAGGGAAGCTACAGCAGAGGCAGCAGTTGGTCGAAAAACATAAATTCCGAATTCCTTTTGGGCTATAACAAACGGTTCGGTAAATTTACGACACTTGCAAGCTTTGGTGGAAACACTCGCAGGAGTGAGAACCATGGGGTAAGCGTAAACGGTTCGAATTTTGTTGTCCGTGATTTTTTCTCGATAGGTAATGCTACAAACAAAACTTCGGGTAATCCTTCTTATGGCAATAGCAGGACGAATTCGCTT
>Ga0209723_1002153_pt1 | contig 27508 bp, 21 predicted proteins | sample BiotimSIPDNA_2_FD_185750 | JGI IMG/M metagenome (GOLD analysis project Ga0209723, IMG submission 185750) | Anaerobic biogas reactor microbial communites from Washington, USA - Biogas_R2 time_0 SIP DNA (SPAdes) (version 2) | ecosystem: Engineered > Bioreactor > Anaerobic > Unclassified | place...
TTGTTCTGGTTTCATTTGTTTCTGTCTTACAAGTGTACAAGAAGATGTGCCTATTGTTATGCATTTAATCAGGTGGGCGATGATAATGCAATGGAAATGGATGAACACACCTTTTCAAGATTATCGGAGTGGATACCTGAAGTATGGAAAGTCAATAACGTTAAAGTCAATTCCATTATTTTCCTTGGGGGGAACCTCTGCTGAGAACGGACAGGATCAAGAAAGTTATGGATTCTGTATATGAAAATACGGATGGCATGCAGGCATCTCTTTATACGAATGGAGATTTAATCGATTCCGTAAACTGGGAAAATCTGGAAGATATCCAATATATGATATCGAACATCACAGATATCTCGATTGAAGAATTAGCGAAAAGGATGAAGATCATAAGTGAAAGATCCAATGTGATCGGTCAGACAATCGTCGCTACACTGGATGATTACAACCTGGCGAGGCTTCTCGATATCTCAAAATTCGGAGTAGAAAATGGATATCCTTTAAGATACCAGAGGGATATGTACCGGGGATTGGATATGGAATACGGAAAAATGCTCTTAAAGCAATATTGATGAGCGACAATTATAACTCCCGCCCCCGTATTGCCTCACCTGAAAAGCTTACCCAAGAGGATCGTTGCCTCATTCCAAATCTTACCGAACATACTTTATTCAATCATCTTCCTGACATTTTTCCCAGGTTACTCTGTCCTTTATGTTGTCAATCAAAAAGCGTATGCCCTGGTTATCGGAGGGATTGAGCCACAGCATCCGTTCAAAATTCCGTGCAGCCTCGATGAAACGACCCAGACGCCAGAGGCAGATCCCATACCCGTGCATGCAGCGAAGAAATGGCCGGTTATCAATGAACCCCCAAGGGAGTAAGCCATTAAAATCAGGCCCCAGGGAGAGCTCACCGATGCGCAGGCCCACCTCGTAATGATGTATCGCCACGTTGGGAGTACGGTCGAATACGAAGTTTCCCAGATGCGCGTGTGCATCCAGGCAACGTAGATCTTCCTGACAGAGTCCCATCAGGATCTTGAAGGCGGCCTCAGGGTCTCCGGTATTCTTGAGATCATTGGACCTGCAGATCGGGTCGTCGCCAAAGTCGTCGGGTTTCATACCCGGCAAGACCTGCTCCATTTCGAATGCCTGCCGCGCACCGTATGCGATGATTGGTTTTGCCCATTCCTCGATCGGCTCATCTTCTTCGCCCCAGTAATGCTCTTCCGGGGTCCATGTGCCGACGTTCTCAAGCTCAAGGGGGACAAGTCCCAGTGCCGCTACATTAAGCCGTTTCGAGTCGATTTTGCCGGCAAGATAGGTGTGGCCGGCAAAGTTCCACCTCTTTCCCTGTCTGACCGTTATGATTTCTCCAGGAATCATGTCCCAGGTTCGACCTGTGCGGAAAGTCACGATGAGATCGCTCTTCAGGAGGCGGCACCGCGCTGACTGTTGCTTGACCGAGAGCACAACGAGCTCGACGGAATCTTCCTGGCCAAGACCGGCATCTTTCTCTCTGCGGCGAGGCTCCCGGTAGGAAGAGGCAGATTCAGGAGGAAACGGGTCGAGCCCCAGCCACTTCCGGTAGCAGGCCAGGTAACGGTAACCCTTCGATTGCCTGGGAAACACGACATCTGTCGCCGCCACAATATGCCTGGTGCCATCCATACGCCGACACGTCGCGGTTAAACCACGCCGCTCATTTCCGTCATAGTCAATTTCAAGCACTGCAACTGGCTCACCGATGACGATTCCATCGCAAGGGAAGCTGATTTCGTCTTCCATGACCTGCCTGAATGCCCAGAGTTGTTCATCATCGCCGTAAGCATCAACGGTGATTTCCTCAATAAGTTCGTCCAGGGCTGCCAAGTCTTTACCGGAGTCATCTGCTTTTTTCATTTGTCATCCTCCGCACCCTGTTTTTGCAACGTTTAAGCTGCTGGGGTAAGAATTACGATCATTTTCCAGGAAGTTCATCAATTTGTATTTTTGCTCCAAGTGGTCGTGGTAGCCCTTCTTGAAGAAGTTGTCCCTCTTCAAGCCATCGATGATCAAAGGTAAGAATCGCCTTGGCTCGCCACTCTTGAATACGCCTTTGCAAGGTTCGCAGCTGGCCATCGGAGTATTGGTCAGGATAGAGTATCTGGAGTTCACGCAAGATTGATTTTGCCGTTCGTTCCGGATTTTTTTCTAGTCGTCCACAGATCTCAGCCCATACGGATTGAAAGGGATCCTTACGTGTACGCCAGGTATGAGGAGCTCGCACAGCTTTCGTTCGATGGTATTTGCACTTCTGCGGTTCAGGATTACTTGGCACCATATCAGAAATGCTATTTCTGTCATTCTGCGCGGAATGATTCAACTCAATTCTGTTAAATTCTATCTCAGCAAGCCGAACTGTGCTATTTATCCCCGCAGGTGGTTCTCCCGTCTGCAATACAGAATGTTTCCAAAGTGCATCCTGCAGGATTCTCAGCTGACGAAGAAGTTCTACAGGATCAAGAGCCAAGTAGATCGTATTAAGGCTTTCGGTCGCCTCGGCACCCCGTACCGCACATAAGCGCTGGAAGGGGGTTTTTGCCGGACAGTAGATTTTTTGTATTCTGGCTCCACTGCGGTGCTTTTCATGAAGCTTCATCGACGGCTGGAAAAAGTTAACATAGAGCCGCACCGCCCGGTAGAGTTCCCTCAACTGGAGAAAGGCCCCTTCTCCTTCAAATCGATCATAGCCGACCAACTGCCTTACGACCACCCCGTTTTTCTGCTCCACATAACATTGGTCGTTCTTCTTATAGGCACGCCCTCTTGTAAATGTGATTTTCTCACGCTCACAGTAAGCCAAGAGTTCCGCATTGATAAATTCACTGCCATTGTCTGTATCCAGACCAAGAAGCGGAAAGGGCAATATCTTACGGATGTAATCAAGGCTTTCAATGACAGCATGCCGACTGCGGAACAAAAGAGGTAGGCATTCCACCCAGCCGGTAGCAATGTCAGTTAGCACAAGGGTGTTGAGATAAGCTCCTTCGGTGCTTTGTCCACAATGGGCCACAAGATCGGCCTCAAAAAAACCTGGCTCCGTTTCGTTCCAATCCGAAAATGTACGAACCAAAATCTGTTTTTTGAGAAGAATGCCGGATTTTGTTGTACAGGCACCTTGGGGAGCTGACTTTCTAAAAGGACGTAAAACTCGGTCAATGGTTCCCGGACTTATGGAAAGTAATTGGCTTCTGACTTTCTCCGTAACCTCCAGATGTCCATGGCGCTCCATGGCAGGCACAAGTTCTTCAAGAAACGGTGCAAGCCGCTTGGAGCCAATGAAATTGGCCGCTCCCCATAAAATCTGCAGCGCTTCCTGCACTTCAGTGCCATAACTACGCTGTCTCTGTCTCTGAATAGAAACCACAGGCGCCACGACCGGCATGGAAAGCAACCGGATTGCATATTTCCTGGCATAGCCACTTGAGGCAATAAACTCATTTAGAATAATTGATTTCTGTTCGCGGCTGGCTTCTCTGTAGCGGGAAACCACCTGAGAAAGCAACTCTCTTCTGGATTGAAAACTCATTCTCAGCCTCACGATACCCCCCCCTTTTTGCTTTTTCATGAAACAGCATGGGGACATTATGGGTTACATTTCTCGTGAGGCAACTGCTCTATGAAAGGAAGATTTCAGGTGAGGCAATGCGAACGGGAAAAATAGTTGACGTTCATCACAATATAATGAGTTATGCGATTTATTGGAAAATTATATTATCCGAGGATATGATGTTAGAACAACTTTCCTGTTGGATTTTTTGATTCCTGAATGGGATATTGAGCCTTCTCCCTATCTTTGTGGAAAAAGACTTGCTACGGTGCATCCTGATGGAACAGTTGCCTCATGTATTCGAGAACATTCATTTAAATCGGGAACAATTTTTGACGCAGATCCTTTAAAAGCAATACAATGCGATCTATATCATAATGATTTCGGAAAACCGGACATTCCAGAAGAGTGCAGACGGTGTGACGTCAGAACAGCTTGTCAGGGAGGATGTCCGCAAGATAAGTTATTGCTGACCGGTACGAGGGCAGGAAAATCTGTTTTATGTGAGATACACAGAGAAATTATTCCAAAGTTAAGATACTTAAACCATCTAAAAAAATCAGGGTTCCTCGAGACCACAATTGAGCGCTTCAAGGACTATCTTTCCCGTGGCCTTTTCCCAACGAGGAACCCCGGCAGACGATCTGTGGGCTCACGAGCCATAAGGATTACGTATTACTTTAACGTTGGAGACTTTAAAATTTGATTTTGCCGAGCTGCATGTCGGGCATGTCCAGTCGGCGGGAAGATTATCAAAAGCGGTACCTGTCGGGATATTGGACTTTGGGTCTCCTTTGTCAGGATCATAAATATGCTGGCAGACTGAACACCTGTATTTTTCCATTTTCCCCTCTCTTTCCGTGGCACCGGCCACTCTTTTAATAAAAAAAGTTTCAGGTCCTCATCGCTTGACTATTCCCGTTTCTTCTTCTGCCACATCGATGAAAACTTCGTTGGCGGTAATTTCGATTTTACCAGCCTCCGGTATTCCATGAGTGCAGCCCAGTCAATCGGGTAATGTAATCACTTATCCCTTCATCTCGGTTTCCGCCGCCTCACAGATTTCATCAAGTGCTGATGCAACATCAGCTCCGGCGAGCGTGATGCCTTTTTTAAAAATGAAGCCAGGTTCTATTCTGATTATCTTTCCAGATTCACACTGTATATCTGAATTTTGAACGGCAACCCAGGAACCATCTTCTTGCTTCTTGAATTCTTTAATCGAAATTTTATTAATCTTCTCCATTTTGTCTCTCCTTTTCAAAATATATTTAATAATTTAGTTATATTAAATAGTTATCGATCGCAGGAGCTTACTTGGATGCATAAGGGTTGCGTATTTCTTTGACTCTTGAGATTTTAAACTTGGATTTTGCCGCGCCACAAGACGGGCATGTCCAGTCGATAGGGAGATCTTCAAAGGCGGTGCCTGCCGGGATGTCGGCCCTGGTGTCTCCTTTGTCAGGATCGTAGATATATTGGCAGATTGAACACCTGTATTTTTCCATTTCCCCTCTATTTCCTTGATACCGGCCGCTGTTGGTAATCTTAATTTTTTACATTGCATTTATTATATCATTTATGACATGTCAAGCAATTAGTAAAATTAAGTCATTTAGGGCATAAATATGATTAGATAATTGAGGAAAAGGCGAAGAATGGTCATTGCACCCCTTTAGGTTATGAATAACCATTCGAAAAATTGAAGGATAGTTGATGCCCGGTCCTTTTGGGGATACAAAAAGCTTGAAGATCAGCCTGAAATACGCAATTTGTCTTGTAAAAAATAGAGAGTGTAAAGGTTCTGATCTGCTGATGGCGAAGACCATGGCCTTTTCGAACACATGAACTTGAGATACTTAAAACAGGAACCATTTTGGCTGAGCTTAATCGAGTGATCAGCTAAGTGGCAGAAAACAGGACAGTGGCAGACCTGAGGATTGGTCTGGGTTACATTGGTGACAGCCTGGATAATTGAGCCACAGGAATTGCGGCCAACTTGCGTGATGCACACCACTCACGGCTGCATTTTTCCGCAATACACCAGTGACTCATTTGGGCGGAGCGATTTTGACAGATTCTGCGCGGGGTATGCAGATTATCTCTGAAGGTGGCGGAACACCTGTACCTCGATTTTATCAGCGGTTTATGAACGTGAGCTGGCTATAGCGCCGCATCTTTATCGTAAATTGTTGCTTTATTCTCAATTACGACTTGCCTGTTCATTTTTATAAAGCTCATTTTTCTATCCCAAGAAGTCAGGATTTTTTCATTCGTAAAGACAATTATAATCAAATCAAGAGCAATCAACTTTTGACTGTTCCGAGTGGGAATTTTTTAAAATGAAAATAAGCCATCCAAAACTGGATAGGAATGGAAAGAAAAAGGAGTCTTATATTGTCCAATATCAGCCGATCCTGTTTGATAAAAGTAACCAATGATGCCTTGATTATTGCCAATGATGGCCAGCCGTTTTCTCGGCGCGGCATTATTTCTATCTGCGCCTCGCATCTGGGTACTAAATATGACGATTCATCAAAACAGTTGGATGTCGTGGAGATAGATGGCGATCTGTTCAATTTCATTGATAAAGTACAGGATGTCGATCTGATAGAGGCTATCCAGGACCGCCAGATACAGACATATAAAATCAACCCTGATCTTATTCCCGAGCATGAGCGAGGGGAAAGAGAAATCGGGCTGGATTATTCCGGACGTTTCATCTGGGAATTACTTCAGAACGCCGATGATGCAATGGCGCCTTTGGATATGCCAACGTCTCAGCTAATTGGCGCCAAAGGGCTTGGCTTTAAATCCGTCATGGAAGTCACGACTGAGCCGGAAATACATTCCGGGCCATTTCATCTTCATTTTTCTTTGGATAAAACTCTGGTTTTACTTAAAAAGCATGGCTTTTCCGGAATTAAACAACCACCGGTTTTCCGTATTCCATTTAAAAAAGAACCCGATGAAGGCATCAAAGAGCTATTGGAATGTTATGCGACAGTTTTACGTCTGCCATTCGCAAATCATAAGAGAGAACAGGTATGTCAATCACTGCGGGAGCTTGATGCACACGTGCTTTTGTTCTGCCAGCATATAGAGGAACTGCGGATCATTCTTGATGAAAATTTAAAACGGATATGGACAGCAAAGCGGGAAACCGATCGTCCTTTAACGGACTGCCGCATACGGATCATGTTTGAGAATGAGCCGGAAGCTGATTTCAGCTCGACCGAATACCAGCGCTGGGCAAAAACATGGAATGTTAAAGGTCAAAGCAAGCTTCACAGTGTATCTATTTGTCTTCCCCTCGATGAAAATCGCAAACCCATTCCAATGAAATATCAGCAGCCATTACATGTATTTTTTCCAACAGAAGAAGAACTGCCGTTCCGGAGCATTATTCATTCATCCTTTGATTTGTCACAGAACAGAAAATTGATTAGAAAAAGCGACTCGGACGCTTTGATCCTGAAAGAGCTTTCCCTGATTCTAAAACGAATGATCAGCGAAGGAGTGCCTGTGTCAACAATATTGAAGGCTTTCGCGCCGGCCAGTTGCCATTTGCCGGATAAAGAAAGCTGGGCGGAACGAATTTGGCTGGCGTTTAAAGATATCCTCATGTCTGAAAACTTTTTGCCCGTTATTGGAGGACATGCTGCCAGCCCGTTGAAAAGCCATACATGGGAATTCAATATAGGAAATATTCTTTCTCCGACAGCCGACGAAGTGAAAATGGCAAACCTCGTGATACCCGAAATTCAAGATGATGCACACTGCCTTGATGCTCTTAAAAATTTAGGGACAACGCCTTTGCCATTACTGGTTTATCAGAAGTTGATCCTAAATTGTCTCAATAACACACCGGACGAATGTGAAAAAATAGTTCAGAGCCTTTATCGGATCATTGTGACCAGCGGTAAACAATTATGGGGTGAACGGCTTGAAGCATGCCTGGATCATTACCGTAAGGCAGAATGCTGGTGGAATCATGAGGGCAGGGCCAGACCCCTGGAGGGGAATCTGACACTATATAAAGAACCTCCCAGACAAATGATTCCGGAATGGCTTCCCATAGACTACCTGAATGATGATTTTTATAGTTCTTTAGAATCGATATTGCAGAATCCGAACTCGCAAAATGAAACATGGAATGATTTTCTTAAAGATTACCTGCATGAGAGCGGTCATGGTGACGTTCTTTATTACTCCCTTGTCCCTGAACTTGAAAACCACACGGATCAGACATGGTGGGAAAATCATGGTCCGGATGTTCTTGAATTTTATAGAAAGCTGGATTTAGAGGTTGAGGAAACTGACACTTTGATTTGGGAAGATGAAAACAGGATTCGTCTCGGTTATGCCTTGCGCCTCCCAACCGACAAGGGATGGATGCCTGCCATTTGTTGTTATGCAGGGCTCGCATGGGGGGGGCCGGAAGAATTTGATGCATTTTTCCAGAACACTTCTGATCGTGGGGTTTTAAGTCCCCCGGATTCATGGCCTTTACAGATAGAAGAAAGTGAGTTCGAATTATTCAGTAGAGACTTACAATATGCCGGCGTATCCTGGCAAATGAAATTGATCCGGTGGCGGGAAAAAGAAAAAAGGTGGCCGATTAGAAGAAATCCTGCGAGTGGTCAATGGATCTCTGAATCCCCCTTTGGCAAGGCTGTCAATAAGGTGCAGTGGGATGAGTATTGGATCTCTTTAGAACCGCATCCGTACGATGATAGAACTGAATTTGACTGGAATACAACGGTCCATGAGCAATGGGCCATTGAATATTTCCCGGATGCTTTGCCGAAAAAGGCGATAGACCGGCTGAAAGTATTAAAATCGATTTCGATACCCATCTCCGATTCATGTCTCGAATATAAATACTCCATGCAGGGAGGGCATTTCCACAATGGTCATATAGTGCAAAAACAGGGGCGCCTGCAGTCCTTTGCATCTTGGCAGCTGCATAATTATCCCTGGATGCCATGCCGATCAAACCTTTTTTATAAGGGTACAGCGGTGCCACCTGGGGAAGCATATATCCCTGAGAGGGAATTCACGGGATTCCTTCCGGAGATCGATATCAGCTTACCTCATGGACAGGAGGGCAGGGATTTACAGACTTACATGACACGAGTCTTGCGGGTGAAGGAAAAGTTACCGCCTTCGTCAGGTAAGGAATGGAAATATTGGGCAGAAACTTTACCTGAAAAAGCCCAAACTGAACCAGATATGGAAAAAATTAAAACGGCAGCGCGAGGAATTTATAAGTCCCTTTTCAAACTTAACGAGAAACCTGCAGGACTGTCTGCAGGGATGAAAATACCATGCATATGGCGTGGTCGAGACAATCAACTTCGCTGTGAGCAGGAAACGCTTGGGTTTCAACTGTCAGGTGACATGTATTGGTTGGATAAGCCTTACTTTGCTGAGCCAATAACAAGAAAGTCTGTCCTCGAACACTACAGAATTTTCCTGCTTGAATTGGATGAGGGTCGAAAGGCTGAAGAGTGGCTGGGGATTGAGCCCTTATCATCTATTATAACTATTGAGCCTTTATGTGGGCATAAAGACGACAGGATGACAGAGATCGTCCGCTCAAGATATAAGGAACGTTATAAGATATTAGGGGCGATTGATGAAAACATCGAACTGCCGGAACCTGATGAACTGAATTTATCAGTTGTAGAGTATATAAGACTGCCAGTCCTTGCTGAAGGAATCGTTATTGCTTCGCCGAGCGTATACTCCTGGAGAGAAGACGAAACAATAATGATCGATTCGAGGGATCCATGGCGGGGGCTGGGGCTTGCTCTCGACACTCCCAATGATAGAAGACGGTCTGATACATTTGAAAACTTGTTAAAAGCAGAAGAATGGTCAGAGGTGCTGGAACGAACTCGGGAGCGCGGCATCTCTGACGCTGTTTTAAGAGATATTATAGTGACTTCTGCAGACCTTCAAGTTGATGAAGCGGCCACAGGGGATAAAGGTTCGTTTTAAATTCTTCCGGACTTGCACTCTGAGTTAGATGCCCTTTACCTGTAACAGCCAAGCACGGGGAGACGGGAGGTGATTTGAAAACCCGATCGTTTCGCAGATTCGATGAAATCAATTCTGATCGGTTTGGCTTTTTCCAGGAGTTCCTTATCAATGATGAAGGGAATACCCTGTTCCGTTACAATCAAATCATCTCCCTTTGGCTCATCCAGAATCATGGCGAGATAAGGTGTGTTGCGCTGCGACTGCAAAAGAATTCTGATTTTGCCACCCTCCTGATTGTCTTCCAAAAATTGTTTTATTTTTTCAACAGCCTTTTCTGTGGCCTCTATCATGACTTTATCCTCTTAGGTTATGTTCACCTGCGCAGTCGCACCTTATCCTGAGATATGGCTATTCCAATACTTCCAGCATTTCATCAACTGCCTTGAACAGGCCGACAGTTTCAGCCCTTTCAAATATTGAACGTCCGATTATGACATCGCCCAGTAACTTTGCATTTAAGACTGGCAAAACATTCTGGTAATTCAGACCATGTCCGGCATTGAATTGTATTCCAATTTCTGCCGCACGGTTGGCGGCTCCATATATCCGAGCGATTTCTCGATTAATTACGGCTTTGTCAACGGCGTTACAATATGTCCCGGCATGGATCTCTACGAAATCAGCATCGCAGTCTTTCGAAAGTTCAACTGTTTCCGCGTCGGGGTCAACCAGGAGAGAAACCAGTATGTCTTGATCATGAAAGAATTTAACTGTGTCTTTGACTTTTTGTCTGTATCGTGTGACGTCAAATCCGCCGCCTTCTGTGCTTTCATGCTTCTTTTCTGGGACAATTGTAACCTGAGTCGGTTTAATTTTTTTTGCTATACCGATGATTTCATCGGAGAGCGGTATCTCAATGTTGAATTTTCCGCGGACCACGCCTTTTAAAGCTAAGACATCCTTATCCTGTATATGACGCCTGTCTTTCCGAAGATGGACTGTAATGCCGTCACTGCCGGCATTTTCGCAGATGACCGCACCTTCAACGAGGTCAGGATTATTGCCCCGTGCTTCACCCAACATTGCCAGATAATCGATCTTTACACTTAAAAAATTACGCTTGAAATAAAATACTCCTCCCATTGGCATGGATAGAGCTGCTCCTTTCTCCAATGGCTAAATTGTTACATAATCTGGAATCATTGATCAGATCCGAGTTCCGTTTTTTAATTCCTAATACTGGAACTCTTTCCTTACGTTGAACGTTCATTCTTTAGTGTCAGGCAATGTTTCATAATGACAGAATATTGTCAATGATTAAGTCATGAAAGACACAATATTTGAGATACTGAATGCATGAATTCCTCTTTCTTTTAAAAGACAATTCCAATTTGTCCATGACGATTTTTTTGTAATCGTTATTATGTCATATATGGCCTAAAAAAATCGCATAAGTTCTTATATCGAAAGAGACATATGACAATATTGTCATATTAATAATTAACCATTAATTGATATTACTATATATGTTAATATCAATATAAATAATTGAAAATATACATGATTTATAAATTATTTGCTTGACAAAAAATCTGACAGTGCTATGACACAGATACATTGTAACCATTTTTTAAAAGGGGTAAAATTATGAGGTACGCAGAGACTGGATATGATTTAGAAATTGATTTATCGACGGGCAACATAGAGCGGGTTGAAAGAGATCCGAGTTTGACCGAAACCCTTCTGGGAGGACTGGGCATATGCGTCAAGACCATGTGGGACCGGGTACCACCTGAAACCAAGGCGTTTGATCCGGAGAATCTACTGATATTCAGTGCCCCTCTTTTGGTTGGTACGCCGGCGATGAGCTGTAACCGTACTGCCGTGGTCACCCTTTCTCCTCAGACAAACCTGTTGGCCTATCCGATGATGGGAGGATTCTGGGCGGCGGAACTGAAGTATGCCGGATACGACAGGGTCATCTTTCGCGGCAAGTCTCCCAGGCTTGTTTACATCTGGATCCACAACGACAAGGTGGAAATCCGCGATGCCGAGCATTTGAGAGGTAAAGGCGCCGTTGAGGTTCGGGAGCTTATCAGAGAGGAATTGAAAGAGCCGAACGCCGCTGTCTGCGCCATCGGTGCAGCCGGTGAGCACCGGAACTTCCTGGCTTCCATTGAACAGGGTCGGTCGAGCTCCAGCCGTCTCGGAGGAGGCGCCGTAATGGGAGACAAGAACATCAAGGCGATTGCCGTCCGGGGAACCAAGGACATTAACCTCGCCGATGGGGCAAAATTCTGGGCGCACATGAAGGATGTCATCGATTATATCAATTACCGGAACGCCAATCCCATTCCGGACGTCATGACAATTCTGTCAGGAATCGGGTCGCCGCAGGAGATGGTCCACACGGATGAAAAATGGCACACGGAAAACTTCATGTGGGGAAATGCCCGCACCCGGAGAAGGGGGTTCTGGGACGAAAAAATCTCCGTGGAATGGCCGAAAACGCAATTGAGCGCAATCAAACGGCTGATCAGTTGCTTCAACTGTCCACAACATTGCGGAGCCCTGATTTCCTTCCGGGATGTTCCCCGATTCAAGCAGAAGTGCTTCACGAAGATGACTTATTGCATGGGGGCCTATGTAGACGATCTGGCCTTCAACTTCAGTATCTCACAGAAGGCAACGGAGTACGGCCTGGACGGGTTTGGAACCCCTCAATGTCTGGCAATGGCTGTCGAGCTTAGAGAAGCGGGCATTCTGACTGAAGAGGACTTTGCCGGGACGGATGAATATCCACCCTGTCCGCCCGCTGAAGATAAAGAAGGAACGTTTTACTGGCTCCTTGACCGGTTCGCACTTCGGCAGGGAATCGGAGACATAATGGCCGACGGCACTTACTGGATGGGTAAAAGGATCGGCAAAGGCGCCGAGGTATACGCCCATAATACCATCAAGAAACATGAGCAGCTTCCTCTGAAGCTGGGAACGATTGATCCCATTTACTACCTCATGTATACAACCAACGAGAAAATCAGTATTACCCAGATTGAAGGGAACTGGCCCCAGGCTGCTTTCCCCACGATGGAGCAGAGGGAAAGATTCATCAAAGATTGGCCCCAGCTTCCTGACGATCATTTCAAGCAATATCTCCTTGACTGGGAACCGCGCGGTGAAAACTCGATACCCTATTACCCGAAACCTCATATGTGCTCTGAAATCGTGGACTGGATGGAGATGCTCCACAACATCGACGACGCTACGGGATTCTGCTGCGGTATGTCGTCATTCTGCCTGAAGCCTCCGTACCATATACACAACATTCCGAAACTGGTGTCAGCGGCAACGGGGATGGATCTCGATGAGGCAGGGATAAAGAAAATCGTCAACCGCAGCCGTAATCTGCACAGGGCTTTTAATTTGATGAGAGGTATGACCCGAGCGGATGAAGTGCCGCCTGAAGATCACTGGAAGCGGAGAGACCACGAGTACGAAGAAAAACTCCTCGATACCTATTACCTTTACAAGGGGTGGAATCTGGACGGTGTTCCGACCCGGGAGAGACTCGAGGAGCTGGATTTGGGTTATGTGGCAGACGAATTAGAAAAGAGAGGTATATTGAAAAATGGCTAAAGTTATGAAGACAGTCAAGTCAATCAAGGTTGATGCAGATAAGTGCAGCGGATGCCGGGCATGCGAGATAGCCTGCTCCGCCTTCCATGCAACCCCGAAGTACAGCAGCATTAATCCGGCCAGAGCACGCATCCAGATTATTCGCTACCCCCTGAGGGACATCTGGATGCCTGTCTTCGCGGGAGAGTATACACCGGCCGAATGCATGGGCAGACCCTCTTACGTGATTGACGGCAAAGAATATCCGGAATGTGACTTCTGTAGGGCTTCCTGTCCGGCAAGGAACCGATTCAAGGAACCCGATTCCCTTCTTCCGCTGAAGTGTGACATGTGTGAAAGCGACCCGCCGGAGAAAGAGCCGCTGTGTGTGCAGTGGTGCTTAGAGGACGTCCTGACTTACGAAGAGAGAGAAGAGGAAGTCGAAGAAGGTATTGAGATAGAGGACGTGGAGACCGGATTGTTAGCCATGGTGGACAAATACGGCCTGCAGAAGGTCCTGGATACCGCCGCCCGGGTAGCCAAAAAGGGCGAATCCGTCGAATCGAAAAAATAAAAAAGGAAAAAGGAAGGAAACCGGTGGAGACTATAGCCCCCTTCAAGGAAATTATAGAGGAAGTTAAAGCGCACGGTGGAGACGCCTTCAAACGCTGTTTCCAATGCGGCTTGTGCGATGCCGTCTGTCCCTGGAACAAGGTGCGGCAGTTCAGCATGCGCAAGATCGTCCGTGAGGCCACGTTCGGCCTGACGGACATTGAGAGTGAAGAGATGTGGCGTTGCACCACCTGCGGAAGATGTCCCCAGCAGTGTCCGCGGGACGTAAAACAGATCGAATCCGGGGTTGCCCTGCGCAGGATTGCCACGGAGTACGGCGTATTTCCCCATTCCGTACAGCCGATCAAGAGCATCAGAGGCAGCCTTGTCGGTTCAGGGAACCCGCTGAACGAGGAGCGGAGCAAGCGAGCGGACTGGGCCAGGGGCCTGGATGTGAAGCCTTTTGCCGAGGGGATGGAGATTCTGTATTTTCCCGACTGCTATGCCTGCTATGACCCGCGGATGAAGAAGGTCGCGGTTGCCACAGCCAGGATTCTGCAGGCGGCCGGGGTGGATTTCGGCATCCTGGGCGACAAGGAAGTCTGCTGTGGAGAGAGCATCCGCAAGGCAGGCGATGAGGAGGTGTTCCAGCGCCTGGCGAAGGAGAACATCAAGGCCTTTATCGATGCGGGTGTGAAGAAGATTCTTGTTTCGTCCCCCCATTGCTACCATACCTTCAAGAACGAGTATCCCGAATTCAGGGTGAACTTCGAGATCGTTCACATCACCCAGTACCTGGCCGAGCTCATTGGCGAGGGACGGCTCAAGCTTGATCCGGACAAGGTGTATGAGAAGAAGGTCACCTGGCATGATCCCTGTTACCTGGGGCGGCACAACGGCATCTACGACGAGCCCCGCAATGTTCTGCAGGCCGTACCCGGTCTGGAGTTTACGGAGCTGCCGGAACACCATGTCGCCAGTCTGTGCTGCGGCGGCGGCGGCGGTCGGATCTGGATGGAGACGATCAAGGGAGAGCGGTTCTGCGATCTGCGGATCGATCAGGCGGTCGATGTCGGGGCGGAGGTGCTGGTCACCGCCTGTCCGTACTGCATCACCAACTTCGAGGACAGCCGGGTCACCATGGGTCTGGATGACAGGATCGAGGTTAAAGAGATCACGGAAGTGATTTCGGAATTGATTTAGGAAATCATCACATCCGATGAGGTTGATATAAATGGAAAAAGAAAACAGTAATTTTGGAGATGTAATGGTCGTCGGCGGCGGGATCAGCGGCATTCAGGCCTCTTTAGATCTGGCCACCGCCGGTTTCAAGGTTTACCTGGTGGAGAAGTCGCCCAGCATTGGCGGGCACATGGCCCAGCTGGACAAGACCTTCCCCACCAATGACTGCTCCATGTGAATTCTCGCACCTAAACTGGTCGAGGTCGGCCGGCATCCGAATATCGAGGTCCTGACTTACACGGAAGTGGATCGTGTAGCCGGGGAGGTGGGAGATTTCAAGGTCACACTGACGAAAAAACCCAGATACATCATCGAGGACAAGTGCTCGGGCTGTACTACCTGCGTGGAGTACTGTCCGGTCGTCTATCCCGATGTCTACAATCAGGAGATATCAAAGAACAAGGCGGTTCATGTGTACTTCGCCCAGGCCATTCCCCTGGTGACATACATTGATGAGAGCTGCCTTTACCTGAAGGAGGACAAGTGCCGGATCTGCGAAGCCGTGTGCAAGCAGGACGCCATCGACTTCAGTCAGGTTCCCGAGCAGATGGAGGTCAATGTGGGGGCCATCATCCTGTCGGCAGGTCTTGAGCCGTTCGATCCCCGGCTGAGCAAGGAATACCATTACGGGGAGTTTGCCAACGTGGTCACCGGCATGGACTTCGAGCGGCTGCTGTGCGCCACCGGTCCCTATGGGGGCGAGATCCTGCGCGCCTCCGACCTGAAGCATCCCCATAAAATCGCGTGGCTTTCCTGTGTCGGCTCCCGACGGGTGACCGAGGGCGAGAACAGCTACTGCTCCATGGTCTGCTGCACCTACAGTCAGAAGCATGCCATCCTGACGAAGGATCACGACCCCGATGCGGAGTGCACGATCTTCCATAACGATGTGCGTTCCTATGGGAAGGATTTCGAGCGCTACGTCGACCGGACGGAGGCCCTTCCCGGGATCCGGTTCATTCGCAGCTATGTGTCCATCGTTCGAGAGGACCCGGTCACGAAGAATGTTTTCGTCCGGTATTCCACGCCTGATGAAGGGGTCAAGGAAGAAGAATTCGACATGGTGGTTCTGTCGGTCGGTCTGGCTCCTCCGCTGGAGGTGAAGGCGATGGCGGAGAAGTTCGGCATCGAGCTGAACGAACATAATTTCTGCAAGGTCGATCCCCGCAATTCGTTGCAGACCAGCCGGCCCGGGATTTTTGTCAGTGGAGGCTTCCAGGGGCCGCTGGATATTCCCGAGTCGGTTTTCGGCGCCAGCGGGGCCGGCTCCCAGTGCGGCGAGCTTCTGGACTACCGGCGGGGGAACCTGTCCAGGGAAAGGGTTTATCCCGAGGAAAAGGATGTTTCCGGGGAAGAGCCGAAGATCGCCGTCTTCGTCTGCCATTGCGGCGCGAACATCGGCCGGATCGTCAACGTCCCCGAGGTCGTGGAGTACGCCCTGACGCTGCCCAACGTGGTCTACGCGCAGGAGCAGCTCTTCTCCTGCGCGACGAACTCCGCCCAGGAGATCACCGACATGACCCGGGAGAAGGGGATCAACCGCGTGATCGTCGCCGCCTGCTCGCCGCGAACCCTGGAGAACCTGTTCCGGGATACCGTTCGCGAGGCGGGGATCAACCAGTATTATTATGAAATGCCCAACATCCGGGAGCACAACTCCTGGGTTCACGCGAAGGAAAAAGAAGAAGCGACCCAGAAGGCCAAGGATCTCCTCCGGATGTCCGTGGCTCGTGCTCGTCGTCTGCAGGCCCTGCAGGAATTTGACCTGCCGGTGAACAACAATGCGCTCATCGTCGGCGGCGGTGTTGCCGGCATGGTTTGCGCCCTTTCCATCGCCGAACAGGGTCATGAGGTCTACCTCCTGGAGAAGGAGAAGGAGTTGGGCGGAAACGCCAGAAGGATTCACACCACGCTGGAAGGGATGGATGTCCAGGCCTACCTGAAAGACCTGATCCAGAAGGTCTACGGGAATCAGCTGATTCATGTCTACACCGGGGCCACCATCACGGAGGCGACGGGTTATATCGGCAATTTCGTCACCAGGGTGACTTCGGAAAGAGGTCCCGCGGAGATCAAACACGGGGCCGCCGTCATCGCCATCGGCGCCGAGGAATACAAGCCCACGGAATACCTTTACGGGCAGGACGAGCGGGTGATGACCCAGTTGGAGCTGGAAGAAAAGATTGCCCGGGGCGACGAAGCGGTCATCAATGGCGAGAGCCTGGTGATGATCCAGTGTGTGGGCTGCCGGAACGAAGACCGGAACTACTGTTCCCGGATCTGCTGCAGTCATGCGGTCAAGAATGCCCTGAAGCTCAAGGAGAAGAATCCCGCGAAGGATATCTACATCCTCTTCCGGGATATGAGGACTTACGGGTTTGCCGAGGATTATTACCGGCAGGCTTCGGAGAATGATGTCAAGTTTATCCGCTATGAGCCGGAGACCGCCCCCGAGGTGGAAGCCGTTGTGGAGGAAGGGAAGCCGGTGCTGCGGGTGAGTGTTCTCGATCCGATTCTGGGTCAGGGTCTTGCCCTGGATGCGGATCACCTTGTTCTGTCGGCCGCGGTGCTTCCCTCGGAAGCGACCAGGGAAGTGGCGAATCAGTTCAAGGTGACATTGAGCCTGGACGGCTTCTTCAAGGAAGCCCATGTGAAGCTGCGTCCGGTGGAATTTGCGACGGACGGTGTTTTCCTCTGTGGGCTGGCTCAATATCCCAAGCACATCAATGAGACGATCAACCAGGCGTATGGTGCGGCGGGCCGGGTCATCACCCTTCTGTCCCGCGACACGGTCACCGCCTCGGGTTCCGTCTGCGAGGTGGATGAGAAGAGGTGCATGGGCTGCGGGGCTTGCGCGTCGGTCTGTACTTACGGGGCCATCGAAATGCGCGAGACCAAGCAGGGCCGGAAAGCGACCATGAATCCCGTTCTCTGCAAGGGGGATGGTCTGTGCAACGCCATGTGTCCGACCGGAGCGATTTCCCTGAGGCACTATACCGAGGATGAACTCCTGGCCCAGATAGACGCGATCGTACCGGAGCAGGTGTCGGTCGAAGTCGACTGAGAAGGAAGCAGGAACAAAGAAGAACTTAGGAAGGAGAGAAGAATGGCTGATCTTAGATTTAAGCCCCGGATCATCGGTTTCGTGTGCCACTGGTGAGCATACGGCGCCGCTGACCTGGCTGGAGTTTCCAGACTGCAATATACATCAGAAATGAGGCTTGTCCGTGTCATGTGCACGGGACGGGTGGACTTTACCCATATATTACGATCCTTTGCCGACGGATGTGACGGGGTGTTCGTAGGTGGTTGTCATCTCGGCGAGTGCAATTACATTACGAACGGGAATTATCACGCGCAGAACATGGTGGCTCTGACCAAGAAGCTGCTGGAGCGCATCGGGCTGAACCCCGAGCGCCTGCGGATGGCTTTCATGTCCGGTGCGGAAGCGAACCTTTACACGGAACACGTGAACAGTTTTGTCAAGAAGATCAAGGAACTCGGTCCTCTTGGCGTGATGGAGGGAATCGGGAAGGAGGATCTGGACGCCCGTCTTGCCGAACTGATCAGGCAGGTCCCCTACATCAAGATCATGACGAATGAGAAGCTGGCGAAGCAGCTGACGAATCACGAGGATGTGGAGAAGCTTTTCACCACGGAGGACGTGGAGAAGTTATTCAGCGAGAAGATCTCATACTATATTGATCCGGAAAAGTGCCAGGCCTGTATGACCTGCGCGCGGAGATGCCCGATGGATGCGATCATCAGCGCCAAGAAGGAGGTTCACATCATTGAGCAGGACAAGTGTATCCGCTGCGGGGCATGCTTTGCAGCCTGTCCGCCTCAATTCAGCGCCATCGTGAAGCTGGTCGGCCAGCCTGCTCCGCCCCCTCTGCCTGAAGGCCAGCGAGCGGTCGTCAAAAAGAGCAAGGAAGCAACTGCATAAAATGCAGAAATAGTTAATTCCGGGTGACGAAGGTTTGAACCTTCGTCACCCGATAGACTGAAATGGGATTTACCCGATAAGGGGTGACAAAATTTTTTTAATGAAGAAATAACATGCAATAAATAATGATAACCTGTTACGCATAATCGAGAGAGAATAACCGAGTGTCACAGTCCATGTAGAAAATTTAAGCAGTCTCATAACGGATGTCTCAGTAACTGCATGAGAACCGTCTCGAGATGATTCTTCAAGGGAGAAAATATCTGATCCGTATAAACTATTAAGGACTGTAATATTGTATCTGGTATGAACAAAAATATCGCCGATTGTATATTTTGCAACATGATAGCAAAGAATGATTATGATATTTTTTATCGTAATGAATTGTTTGTCGCAGTGGTTGATGTTTGTCCTAAAAACGTAGGACATTTTCTAATTCTTCCTGTAAGGCATATTGAGAGCATTTATGAGTTGACTGGTGAAGAAATCTTACAATTTAACAAAGTAGCTTTGGATATAATGTCAAATAATTTTCATAAAATTGATCTTATTGGAAGGTATAAGCATTTTATTGATTCGGCATCAGAATCAGATACAAAAGCTATTGAAAGATGCAGAAATTCAATTGATTTTATAAACATGGAGGTAAAACTTGAACCTTCGGGATTTTCCTGTGGTTTTAATGAGGGTTCGAATTCTGGAAAGGAATATGAGCATTTGCATATGCACGTAGTTCCGGCTTATAAGAACAGGCCGAATGAACGTGGTTGCAGAAGTTTAACCGTTGGCGTGGACTATTAACAGAGGGAACCGTATCGAGTATTATGTATGAATGAAGCCGTTCTTGTCTAAGTGTCATGCACTGGCGCATTGGTCTGTTCATGAAATAAAAAGTTAAAGTCGCTATAGGCTTGGTATTTCTGTAAATTATTTTTGAAATATTGATTTATTGATTGAATCAAATATTTGAGTAATTCAAATTATTTTTCCCAGGCGGAAACGTTATTTCCGTGTGCCGCCTGAATGTTAAAACTGTTTCAGGTTAACTTTTCATCTTTCAAGGTAACTGCCGAGAAACACCTTTTAGTAAAATCCATCTGGTCATTGCAAGTGATTCATGTTTTCTCATGCTGTGGGTAACTTTTTTAAATTCAAAACCATTGCGCCGCAGAGATGTTTCATCCGGTTTTGAAACGTGGGAAATGCCCAAACATAATGTTTTCGGTTGTCTCGCGGTACTACTTGTCGATTTTCTTCCTGATTTCTTAGGTATTCCTGTTTCACTTGATTTCACATGCAATAAGCTCGGAAAAGAATTGGTATTTAATCAATATTTAGAAAATGTCATAACTACAGAAGATTGCGAATGTATTCCGAAAAGCTGCAAACAGATACTGTTTTAAAGAAATCTCCATTTCTGGTTGTGAAACAGATAGATAACAATGAAGTGCGAATTTACAGTAAATTGCATGGCAATTTATCGTGTTTTAGCCCTGATATTAATGAAGTCTTGAAGTTCTTTGAATCTCCAGTTGCTGCAGATGAGGCTGTACATAAAATATCGAAGATTTATAAGTGCGATTCATTCGGTTTGATTAAAGAATTATACGACAAACGATTTTTAGTCGAAGAAAACAAAAATGGAAAAGATATATTTCAGGAGTATGTTGAAAAAGTAAGATCTAAGAATAAAATTCCGAATATTACAAAGGTTACATTTTTGACTTCTGCCAAATGTAATTTGGCATGCAAAGGCTGCTATCATCATTTTTATGATTTTAAAAGCAATGATATGAACAACGATTTTGCGAGTCAGTTTGTGGAGGGGCTGTTTACTTATTTGAAAAAGAGAGAAATTACCACGTTGCTGATATCATTTCTTGGTTATGAACCTTTATTGAATTTTAAAGCGCTCCGCGGGATTTATGAGAATGCAGACCGAATGAGTAAAAAATACAATATAGATACTTCATTTAAATTGTTTACAAATGCCTTTAAATTAAACAGGAAGATATTCAATTGGATCAGGCACAATAAATCCAAGTTGGGAATAATGGTCAGTTTAGATGGAATAGAGGAAGACAATGATAAACGAAGAGTAGACTTAACTGGTCAAGGAACATATGACAGAGTTGTTGAAAATTTAAAGAGGATTCTTGCGGCTGATATAAAATGCAGGGTGATTACCGTATTAAGTAAATTAAACATCTCTAATATTGAGAAGTTTGTAGATGAAATGGCTGCAATAGGAGTTAAGGGTATTACGGCAAATATATTCTGTGGTCATTCCGAAGAAGAGCGACAGCTTGAATTGACGGAAACAGAAAAGTTTGAAGCACTGAAAAGAATGGAGCAGGCAACTGAAAAATATGACATGGAATTTGATGGTGAATGGAAATTTGCAGTCGTGCAAATGATTACAGGGGCTTATTTTTCTTGCCCTGCGGGAATAAAACAATTGGTTTTGTCCGCAGATGGCACCATATATCCTTGTCAACGATTTGCCGGGACAAACATGAATTTCGGGAGTTATCATGAAGATTTTTGGCAAACAATACTTGATGGCCAATGTGAAGGTTATAATCGTTGGACTGCAGCGCTTTATGATCGAGTGGCGGATAGAATAAAGGGGGACGAAGCAGACCTTGCGGGCTGGAGTTGTCCTTTTGTTCCTTTTATAAGAGAGCAATTCATAAGCATGAATTTTGATAGAGTGTTAAATGAAAATCTTCTTGATTATTATCTAACACGTCCTTTGAACAGGATTCTTTCGAACTCACCAATAAATTATTGATGTGAATATATAAACAAACCGATTATGTATAAGGAGTAGGAAAATTTATGAGTGATTCTGCAGAAAAGACACAGAAAGAAGTTAAGTTTAACCAGGATAACCTGTATCGGGAAGAGACAATCACCGATCTCAGTGTTGGTTCTATTCGTATGCTGACCCCCATAAAAATTGATGGGACTGTTGACGCCAATCGCACCCCCCTTTTTATCGGCCAGGCTCAGCTGATGTCACCGGAAGGTCCTATGCCTATTCAGTGTCCTATAGATGCAAAATCCCTGACTGAAGCCATGGAAAAATTTCCCGAGTCCATGGAGTGGATGATGAAGCAAATTATCTCATAGGGTAAAAAATGCGGAGCGGAAAATTAAGAAGTATTTTTCTGCAGTGCAAATAATATTTTGCACCATGAATATCATTTGCTCCTGGCAGTACGAGGGGAAATATCTCTTTCATTTCAATGGGCTGTTGCTGAATTCCTTGAAGGAAGAGTGGCTGCTTTTATTTGCATGAGCGAAAGAGAAAAATTTTCTTACCTTATGACTGAGACAAACAGAACCCGTCTGTAATGCCTGCCATCCGTTCAGCCGTCTTTTTCCTGCTCTGCGTGTCTCTTACTATGGGAATGAGATCACCCGACGCACGTTGGCCGATCCTCCGGCTGTTTCCGGAACATCTTATAATGAGTGCTCAATCTTAAATAAGGTTTTGAAGAATTACAGTTTGTGAATTGACGGTCGAAGCCGATTTTTCCTTTCTCAGAGCTGATTTGCTTCCCCGTCAACAATTCTTCAAATTTTAAGAGGGATGCCTTATTCCCGTATTGACATAACGATTCTCTTCTGTCTATATTCGCACCGGAAAAAGCAATGGCCGATAAAATAATGCTGAATTGGGATTTTTTTAAGGATATACGGAACAGAGAAACTGGACGCAATATTCCCTTCTTGTAGAGTACTCCATCCTTAAAACATCATATGAGTTCTGCAGGTTCTTCGAATCCATGGCGGTACCCGTGTCGTTGGGGTGTAATCATTTTCCAGTACGATAATGCGGTTATGTCCCGGTATAACTATTCCACCGCTCAGGTCATTGCGGAAAAGATGAGAAAATCGGTTTGAATATTGAGTCTATTCTGATCCATGGGGAAATGACGATATTTCTTTTCACGTTTCCAGAATAAATAAAGAGAAGGAAGTAAAATGATAGATGAACAAATAAAAGAACTGGAAAAAAAAATGGCGAAGCCGCTTGCAGGGCCAAGAACTGTTTATTTAGGTGATGAAGAAATAAAAGAACAGGACAAAAAGATGGCGAAGCTGTTTGCCAGGGCATGGAGTGATGAATCTTTTAAAGAAAGGTTTATTTCAAACCCCAGATCGGTGTTGAAGGAATATGACATCTTTGTTCCTGCCGCTGTCGAAATCAAAGTTCTGGAACAAACGGATGCAGTCATGCACATTGTTCTTCCCTTGAAACCGGGTGAAGAATGGTCGATCAAACCGATAATGACTGAAGATACCGATGAAATATCCTGTGTGAGATGCGTTTAACCTGATTTCACCGATCTTCCCTGATCTGGCATGGGAGATGGCAGGCGGGGGAGCATGCCATTATGTTGTTCCACCTCAGGAATTTAAAAGATGATGATTTCTCCTGTGGCGCCAGGCGAACTGAAAATTGAAATCACAGATGCCTGCAATATGAATTGTGCATTCTGTTATCTGGGCGGTGAGACCCGTCTGGGTAACCGATTTATGCCGGATGACGAGGTGTTGCGCTGGATTGACTGGGCGGTGGATAATTCCATTCCTGCTATCCGTTTCACAGGGGGAGAGGCGACACTGCATCCGCAGATTGAAATGTTCTGCTACTATGCCCATCTGCGGGGGCGCTACATCGTCCTGAACACCAACGGAATGGGACATGCTGAACTCTATCGAAAGCTTTTCCGGGTTGTGAATGATTTGCGAATCAGTCTTCCGACGTTGGATGCAGGGCGCCTGGATGAGCTTACCGGCTGTTCGGATGTGTCAGCCAGAAAACTGGAAATAATCAATCTGGCGCTGGAGGAGGGGGTGCCCCGTGTCCGCCTCCTCACGACACTGCTGCCGGAACTACACGGAAAATTGGATCATTTTATCCAACTTGTCAAAACCTCGCCTCGGCTTTTCTGGATGCCATTGCGTTACGAATCAACACCGCTACTGCCCCGTCCCTGGACACCTGCCGATGCCCAGCTCTTTGCGGAAGAAATGGCGGATTTAATGGTCCGCTACCCAGAGGAGGCCCAAGGGATTTTTCTGGCCATGCCATTTTGCGGAGTCAAGCCGACAGAGCTGGGCGCACGGGTGTTTCATGGCCGGACGCAGGATTGTGGGCCCTTCGTGGCGCTGAACGTCAATGCCCGCGGACGAATGCAGGCGTGCTTTGACGTGAGTGAAATGGAAGGCTGCAGGTCACTCGAGGAGATCCGGAGCTGTCCGGAGATACAAGCCTGCGCATCAGTCGAGGCGCTGCCTGCTGAATGCCGTCGCTGCCCGTATTCAGCCCGTTGCGCCGGTGGCTGCCGTAAGCCTTATGGCCTGGTTCAACACGGCGACCAGTGGATTGATTATCTGGCGGGGTTTTTATAAGGTGTCGCGATGAGCCGTTACAGGATCAAAAAGGGCATCGCTCCGATTGCCGACGGGAATTCCCGATGGTTCATCCTGGATGAAACCGGGCCTAAAAAAATTATCTCTGGACTGGCGATGGAGGTCATCCGGTTGATCGCCAGCGACCTCGGCAACGAGGACAATCTGGTTGAAGAATTAGCGAATCGGTTCCCCCCAGAAAAGGTCTACTACGTCTTGATTCAACTCGAAAAGCAGGGTGTGATCGTCAAGGATTCAGTGCAGACTGAAACGCCGGCGGATTTGTTTCGATCTAAGGCGTATGGACAGGAATGGACAGGATATCCGCCTTCCCGGAACGATGCCTTGACCGTAAAAATATTTGCCATCGGCGAAGCGGAGACGTCTGCGGATGCCATCGCGTCATCGCTGTCTCGTTCCGATGTGGTGCGGATCGAACGCGTCCGGGATTGGCGCACTGAAAGGAGGTCTGCCGATACGGTTCACGTGGCCGTCACACCTGATTATCTCGAGCCGGAGCTGGCTGCCTTCGGACGTTTCGCCCAAAAGCTCAGACTCCGCTGGATGCCTGTAAAGCCCTGTGGGGTGATTCCGTGGCTCGGACCATTTCTTACGGAAGAAACAGGCTGCCTGGCTTGCCTGCTTGACCGGGTAATGGGACATCGGAGGCTGGAAGCGGATCAGATCCTTCAAAGTGGGAATAAAAAGTCTTTGCGCCTTTCCATAGGGCAGACAATTCATTCTTTGGAAACGGTTACAGGATTGCTGGCAGTGGAACTGGAAAAACTGGCCATGGGAGGTTCGTCGGAAATGACAGGTGTCATGGTCACCCTTGACTTCCAGACACTGCGGATGGAGCGTCATCTGCTTGCGAAACGTCCTCAATGTGCGGTGTGCGGGACCATCTCACAAAAAAACATCCGGCTTGAAACCCTTCCGAAGGAACCATTTTGCCTGGAATCACGAATAAAAGTGGATTATCGTGATGGCGGTGAGCGGGTCTGCTCAGCAGTGGAAACACTTGATAAATATGCCCACCTGATCAGCCCGGTCACAGGTGTGGTGGGACGGTTGATGCTGCTGGATGATATTCCTTCATGCTTCGGCTCGGTGATTCGCAGCGAATGGAACGTCCGGAACCGGGGAGAAGCGTTGCTTTACGAACAGAAGTCGCGCCTGTCGGCTACTGGTTTCAGTCTGGGAAAAGGCCGGAGCGAGCTGCAGGCGCGGGCCAGCGCTCTGGGTGAGGCCATTGAACGCTACTGTTCACAATACGAGGGTTATGAGACTCATATTCGGGCATCCTTTACGGAACTGGGTGATGTGGCGATTGCCCCTCACCATTTAATGGGTTTCAGTGAACAGCAATACAGGGACCGCGAAGCCTGGCGCAAAAAGGGGGGGACCACTCACGTTCCTGACCCTTATGATTTCGATCGTCCGATTGACTGGATGCCGGCCTGGTCGCTTACACAGAAGCGTTGGCGGCTGATTCCCAGTGCCTTTGTTTATTATTCCTATCCGCGGGAAAGGGGGGGAGACATCTGTCGCGGTTGCAGCAATGGTGTAGCAGCGGGGAACTGTTTAGAAGAGGCCGTCATGCAGGGCTTTTTTGAACTGGTTGAGCGCGATGCAACGGCGATGTGGTGGTATCATCGACTGCGGAAGCCAGCCGTGGATTGGCGCAGTTTAGATTCGACTTTTACCGCCGCAGTGGATGTATCCATGAAAGAGAAGGGCATGGGGCTGGATGTGCTCGATCTGACCAATGACCTGGGCATCCCCGTTTTTTCCGCTAATCTGTTTGGCTCAAAGGAAGACGACTGCCTTAAAGCGATTGGATTAGGCTGCCATTACGACCCGCATATCGCCTTGGAGAGGGCCATATCTGAATTGGGTCAATGTTGGATAATGGTGGATAGAAAGGAATACAGACTCAAGTTGCAGGACGCAGGCAGGGAACATTTTTTACGGGCGGACCCTCATCAGCCTCCAAGAATCTCTTCAGATTTCCACAGTAAACAGCGAGAGGATTTTCTTGACGACATTGAGGATGCAGTGCAGTTGCTGCGCACCAGGGGGTTGGAGATGCTGGTAGTGGACATGACCCGACCCGATGTTGGCTTTCCGGTAGTGAGGGTGATCGTTCCGGGACTTGTGCATTTCTGGCCCCGTTTCGGTTGCCGCCGGCTTTTCGACGTTCCCAGAGAGGCAGGATGGATTGACGGAGACGTGGGTGAAGATGATCTGAATCCTGTGCCGTTTTTTTTGTGATTTTTGTGAAATGAATGGGTTAATTTGCATGAACAAAAAACCTCGCCTTCAGAAGAGCAGCATATCATTAGCTGTGAAGCTGCGCGATGACATCACGATGGAGCGGTCAGGAAACGGGCGGATGACCCTGTTCAGAGCGGAGGAAAAGTTTCTGGACGTACCCGATAGTCCGCTTATGGAAGCCCTGATGATGAGCTGGATGACGGAGGAGTTGATTGACAGGCTGGCGGAATCATCATCCCATCCTGAGGCTGTCTACTTTTTGTGTGAAAGGATGTTTTCTCACGGTCTTCTCCAGGCACAAATCAGCATTGATGGGCAATCCCTGCTTTCTCTCTACCCCACACCGGACTGGCGTGCCTGGAAAGAAAAAATGCCTGCTTCATTACAGAGTCTGTCCCCCTACGCATGCCTGAGGCGTGTCGGGAAATCTATCTTACTTGAGATGCCGCTTTCTCAAAGAAAATGCGCCTTTCACGACGAAAACTGCCTGGTCTGGCTGATGGAGATCGTTCGGGAATGTGCAGCAGTGTCTTTTGAGGACGAGGGTCGCACCGCATTTTATCAAGCGCTGAGGCTTATGGATGCCCTGGTTGAAGGTGAAACAGACTCTGCTGTGTGGGAATTTCATGATCTGCTCTTTTTTCACAATTCGAGCATCGGGTTTCATGATGATCCGATAGGTGCGACCTGGCGACTCAAAGAAAAGACTCCGCCGGCGCCGCTTTTTAAATCCTGCGCAGGGGAATGCATTTCCCTGCCTGAAACGAACGGGCAGCTCATGGACAAGCTGAATTTTTCTTTTGCCCATGTGCTGGCCAAACGTCGCAGTCGTCGCATCCCCGGCAACCGGCCGATCACCTTGGAGGA
>Ga0209723_1002156_pt1 | contig 27484 bp, 18 predicted proteins | sample BiotimSIPDNA_2_FD_185750 | JGI IMG/M metagenome (GOLD analysis project Ga0209723, IMG submission 185750) | Anaerobic biogas reactor microbial communites from Washington, USA - Biogas_R2 time_0 SIP DNA (SPAdes) (version 2) | ecosystem: Engineered > Bioreactor > Anaerobic > Unclassified | place...
TGTGGTAGTTCCTTTTTAATCTTGATAGGTTGCCCCAATGTCAGTTAATCCCCATCCTAAATCTGGTGTTGTATCATATATCACGACTTTAATTCTTCTCGTTCTATTTCTAATACCTGAGTTAATATAGAAATATTTTCCTTTAACTCCTTCGTGGTTTGGATGGATATCTTCAATATCTTGAAGCTCTAACAAGACATCTTGAGGACCATAATACATCTTATATGTATATTCGCGTGGTATATCTAAGATAAATTGATATAACCCAGCTACGTTTCTTGAAAATCTGAAACGATAATTAATTAAGTTAGAATGTTCCAAAGCTAAATAGTATATACCCATATGGTGATGAATTCCATTTATAGTTGTAAAGTCAGGGAATAAATCTACTGTTGGGAAGTTAGTTGATAGTTGAGTATATTCAGTATCCATAACTGCAATTTGAACTCTTATTGGAATATTATAAAACTTAGGTACATTCACCACTAATTTTTCTTCTGAAGTTACTGGATCATAATAATAAATATCAAAGATGAATGTTACGTTATAGACAGCATCTCGTACACTTAAATAGTAATACGTCTTATTTCCATTTTCAGCTGTAACAACATATGTAATAATAACATCAGTCGTTGATTCATCAGTTGGTTCAGATAAATCAGTTGGATAAATTGTGAAGTCTGCCGCTAGTTGAGCAATATCTGAAATATTTGAATTTGCATTAACTGCTGGTGTGTATTGAATATCATAACCACCGGCTGATTCAACATAGTATAATCTTTGAATTGTCGCCCCAATTGGTAAGAATTCAACCATTCTTGGAATAAATTCGTTCAAGTTAACCATGTCAACTTCACCTTCAATTAAAATATGTTGTTCGCCGGCTTCATCAGCCCCACCGTAGTTAATACCGCCTGGGTGAACCGCAGTTAAATTATTATATGCCGTATTAACATCAGAAAATTGATAGTTATCAACTGGTGTTGCGTCTGGATAAATAATTGGATCAGTTGGATCAATTGGTATGCTTGGATCATTTGGATCTGTCGTTGGAGCATTTAAAATATATATATCCGGATATGTTCCAATTGCACCTTCATCACCAAAGGCAATATTAGTTAAGTATGATGATGTTCCTGGAAGTTTGGTAATTGTTTCTGAACCAATCTCAACAGTATATATTTGGTTACCTACTTTTCTCTTTAAAGCGATATTAAAGACATAATCTCCTGGTAAGTCAACATTTAACATCATAATACGAAGCCTATTATTAACAATACTATATCTAGACTCATCATAACCTTCTGCGGTCGTTGTTATTTCTAAATAAACATCTTGAGATTGATCTAAATTATAGAATATATTGTTATAAGTAGGGTCGATATCGAATGTAAATTCAAAGATAGTTGACTCAACTTCTCGATCTGCTGTTAAGGCAATGTGTTGCTCTACTAAATCTTTATATCGTTTATAGACACTTACTTGTTTTTCACTAATAGTGTGAGTATATACTCTTGCTGGTTGTGACGCTTCTTCACTTTGAATTGAATAGGTAAATACATAATCTACATACCCATCTGCCGAACTATAATTTTTACTATATGTTACGTTTGTTAATGTCGCAAACGGAGAAATATAGAAATAGTCAAATAGTGGCATTGTGTATTCTTTATCATCAAGATAAATTGGTACTCCTGGGTGATAATACGGAGTAACCACTAAATCACCTGCAAGGATATTATATAAGAATGGTACTTCTGATTGGAAATTTTGGCCACCAACATTGGCTGGTATAATTTCAGATAAACCTTCTGGTTTTAAAGCCTCTAAATAATCATTCGTATTTGCAGCTTTAATGATTCTAATATTTTTATATGAATCATTTTCATAATATTTATATTTTACGCAATATGTTCCTGCCCTCATATTTTCACCGAAAGCTATTTCAAATGAAAATGTTCCGGTAGTTGGTTGAACCGCAACTGTTGTTAAAGAATAATGATTTTTATCTACAAGTTGCCATACTTCTTCACTTTGACCTTGTGGTATGTAATAGTAATGAAGTTCAACATAGTCTTTGATATCTGTTCCAACAGGCATTATTGGATTATTTCCTGACGAATGACTATAGTCTCGATGATTTACTTTAAAGGTTTCGCTAATATGTTGAGTAGCTGCATGAAACCAGATAGTATCAGCTAATGGTGGATGCGGAGTTACCGTAACCCCATCAATTACATATGAAGTTGGTACAATATTTACGCTTGAACGTTTTAAAACGACTTTAACATTATATGATGTTTTGTATTGTGGAACATTAAATAATGTTTCAGTGTCTAATGAAGCCTCTGAATATATCGTGAATTGACCTAAATTAATTGTTAATTCATTTTCTGGAATTCCTTGCCTAAATTCATACTTACCATTAGCCTTTAATTCAAATAAATGTGGATAATCACTTACAAAGTTTGAAATTAAACTTGGCGGATAATTGACTGAAACAATTCGATTAGGATTTAATTCCCGCTCATTTTCTAAATTGTCAATAAATGTATTTACAGGAGGGTGAACCCCTGAATCATACGGAGCGGCAATAAACGCTTGATACGGAATATTAGCGGCAATTATATCAAAATCAAGACTACTTTGACCTACCATTAGTAAATCCATATCCAACTCAAAGGTAATCTCTTTGTTTTCATAATCAATTTCAGATGGAACTAACTCAAAATTACCATTTTGATCTTTAACTCTAAAATCTTGATCAACTTGTAATAATTCACTTTCGTCATTTAAATTTACTTGCCACAAACTAGTATGGTTAACAAATCTAAAGTCTAGACTTTTATCAACCATTTCTCGATGACTCATATCATCATATATATCTGGCGAGTGTGGTTTACTTCCATCTAATTTTAATAATTTAGCTATTTCAGTATTAATTGGTAATTTTTGCCCAAAATCAGCGCCTGAAGAAGTTGATAAAACATACATACCATTTGGTCTAGTTCCAACAAATCTAGGACCTAAAACATTGTTTTCGGCATATTTAATATATGATGTAATCTTTTCACCGTTACTTAATGTAACATATGGGTTTCTCATCTCGAAAGCTTCATGATAAATATAGATGCCTTTAGATGTCAGGTTTTCAACTTCTGAAACTAGTGGCACGTCTCTAACACCAATATATGTTCCATATCTTAAATAATAATTAGACGGATTACTTGTCATATATGGTATTACAAAAACTCCACTTTCTTGATACCCTTGTTCACTTGGAAAATAAACATTACCTGGGAAATCCGGATTAGCTGCACCAACTAAAATTCTCGAGCCGTAATTTACCCATTGAGGAGTAGTGTTACTTGAATTGAGACTACCCCCTTCTCTTTGAGAATATCCTAAGGAGTCTATAGTATTACCAATTGAACTAAACACTTTTCTTTCATATAAGGTAGGATAGCGTCTATAAGTGTCTCGTTTTTGAGTATAGGCCTCATACTGACGATAACGATTTCCCCCATCATTATATTCATAAAATCTCATTTTGGTATAAGTAACTTCTGTTAAAGTTGCACTACCCACATTTTGAGTATTATGCATAAAATCAAATCCAGTAAATACCGCTTGAGTATAATCGTTTACTCTAGCACTATAATATTTAGCGCCTGCAAACGAGAATGCCGTAGCACTAAAAGAAAAGTTTTCATTTTGATCAAGTCGACCAATTAAGTCAACATTAGGATTCATATTAACAATAAAGTCAAATTCTCCATATTGGCCAGTTGAAGAATAAAAGCTTCTATCACCAACCATGAATTGGTCGCCCCCTCTTTGTAAGCGGCCAATAACTCCACCAATTCCCCTTTTAGCACGCGGATATCTTCTAATAATGTCCCTATTGACATCTTTTCTTACTAAAAAGTTATCCTCATATCCATATAAATATGAGTTTAGATTTGTTGTATTAAAAGTAATTTTATCAAAATTTGCATAGTTAGAAGCACGGAAGGCTCTAACTTCACCATAGTTAACTAGTGTATCAATTTTGACATATATTTTAGGATAGCGTTCAGAACTATCTGGCACTTTTTTAAATACGAATGTTGCCCCAACAACGCCGCCAGCAACATCAGTTGAAATAACTTCACCATGGTTAATCATACGTCTCATTTCTGATAACCCATAACCAATTACCCCACCTGCAGATGCGTTAATTCCCGGTCTTTCTCCTGATGCTTTAGTTGTCACAGGATGATTATATGTTGCATAATACGTTGAACCGTTGGGATAAAAATATAATCTTGCGTGAGGAGTTACTGAAGTAGAATCATCGTATTGACTAATTATCGATGTCAAAGCAATAACTTTACAATAATTAATACCATTTAATATTCTCGATGACGATACGTCGGTAGTGCTTGTCATTGTTAAAGTAAAATTTTGAACATTGCCAGCGATTAATTCTTGGGCTAAGGCCACGGCAACAATACCACCTGCTCTGGCAAAGGCTTTATTAACCCCAATAATTTCACCACTATTTGAAGTATCATATATTCTTGAATCTTCGGAACTAACGAATGCGGCAATTCCTCCAACAATAACTCCGCCACTATAAGACTGAATTCTGCCTGCATAATATCCGCTTGAATCGCTTTCGAAAGTGGCACTAGCGCTTGCGTTATCGTTATAGAATGTAACATTACCATGGTTAATTGAATCTTGGATTGAAAATCTGTTGTTAGTTACAAGACCTCCAACATAGACATTTCCTAAACCATGAATACCGTATTTAGGACTTGCGCCTGTTTGATAAGTTGAAGTAATATCACCATAATTTATTGAGTCGATAATACCATAGGTGGCGTGTGGGGTTGAACTTGCATCTTGTTCGTGTAAATTCCCCGCTGCATTTTCGTTAACTAATCCAGCAACATAAATATTGCCGTAGTTATTATTAATATCACCAACAATAATTTTACCTTTATTATATGAGTCTTTGATATACACATAACTTGTTAATCCTGTCACCGGATCAACTACCGATTCATCTAAAAGTAATGGAGCAAATCCCGCTACTTTAATACATGGACTATTAGTTTGACCTGTAACAGCATTAGTTAAGTTAGTTATTGTAATATCACTTTCTTGGAATACGTTTTGATATGAAATTTTAGTGCTTGTTGAAATAGCCGCAACTACTAAATTTCTACTATAAGAGAAATTTTTAAATGTTAAGCTTCCCTTATTTTCAACAAATCTTAATTTACTATTTCCTAATGTTTTGACTATTCCGTAATAGTTTAGATGATAATTAAATTCTAAAATTGCATCATTGCTGGATTGATATAATCCAATACCACGAACGCTTCTTGAATTTATTATTGGTACATATACTATGTCTTCATTTTTTACCGATGCAGAATCGACAAAGGCAGTTCTCACTCCACTAATTTGAATATCATAGTTATGAAGATCAATAAAATCGCTATATGCCGATAAATTACTATTTAAAACTCCCGCAACCTTAACCATTTTATAAGGATTGGTGTAAGTACTTGGGTCAACTTGAATAACATTAGTCATGTGGTTATAAATAGCGCCGCGATGAGTCCAATTACGGTTAAGTTCACCAGCATTAGAAAAACTAATTCCAGTAGCGTCACCAATAACTCCACCAACAAGGTAGTTTAATTTAGTACCATTTAAATTCATTATGCTAATTCTACCAACATGTGTTATTAGTTTATATTGGTTGGTTGTTCCTGAGGCATTATTTGAAAGTCCTAAAACACCACCAAGATTAACGGTGAATTTATTGTTATATGATGTTCCTAAGTTAGATGTTGGTGAGTAAATATCACCCAGATGTAAAACATTATTCATCTTAAGAGTGCCGTTAGTAGTGCTTCCAACGATACCACCAATATTGTATTTAACGTCTGTTAACTCATTTTGATTATAAATTGTATTTGTCGTTAAATCCCCGTCAACAAAAACATCTATAATTTGACCAGATGCATCTCCTGCAATAATTCCTACATTTAAATTTTGTGGAATTTGTTTATTTAAAATTACATTACCTTTAACTTGAACATTTTGAACTATTCCATTATCCATTGTTCCGGCAATTAATCCAATGTGATAGTTAAAGTTAGTTGTTTGATAATCTTTTAAGTTGACTGAAGATTGAACAACAGTTAAATTTTTAACTGTTCCGCATAATGTTCCAAACATTCCAACATATAAGTCTCTGTTGGCTGATTTTCCGTTATCAATAACTAAGTGAGCAATTTTCTTATTGTTACCATCAAATGTTCCACTAAAAGGAGCTAACGGAGTTTTATACACTTTAGGAGCTAAATCTCTTAAATCTAAGGTCGTTACCGCATCAGAAATTATATAACTTGCGGATTTATATTCAACATAAGGTAAATTAAGTATTTTGTTAAAATAAATAAAATCAACACTAGATTCAATTACATAACGATCTGACGCATCTTTATTTAGACCAAATAGTGCTGGATATCTGTAATTAGGATAATAAAACCAACCAGGATTCATCCCATTAGTTTTCAGTTCGGTTGTTGTTTTTGCGGTATGAAGAGCGCTTGGTGCTTCAACATCAACTGTTTGTCCGCCACTTACAACCGATAATAAATATCTAGTTGAATCATAAACCACACCACTAACTGTCGAGGTTGAATCAGCCCTAAAAACACCAGGCTGAATTGCCGCTTTATAAACTCCAGACCCAGGAGGTGATTCAACTCTGAAATTTCTCATATGTTGTGGCATAATAACTACATCACTAGCATAATATGAATTTAGTAATTGTCCGTTTCCTTTATTCCAAAAAACTAAGCCTGCCGCTTGTGGTCTTGTTTGGTGACCTAAGTCGGTAACAAAGTAAATTCCTTTATTAGCGGCGCTATAATTTACATAAACTTTTTCTACTATACCTGTATTTTCTCCAACAATATGAGCCGCTTTAGTAAGGTCTCCATCACCAACTCTTAATTCGAATAGCGGATTAATTAATCCAAAGTTTTTAATAGTACCACTATTAAATGAAAACATTGAATAATACGGAGTAGTAATGATTTCTTGATCACTTTCTACCAAATACAACTCATTTTCTTTATTATCTGCTAAGTATAAATTGGAAATCTCAAATCCACGACCATCAAAAATACCACTAAACTCATTATGTATCCAATTACCTAATGAATCTTGATAATTATAACCGATTGGAATGAATCTAGCCGTACCACCTAAATCGTTATAATCAATATCTTTTCCTAGTACATAGTGTAATTCGAGTAATGTACTAGCATGTTGATAACTACTTGCAAATGGTGAAACGTCAGCTGAGAAATTGTATAATTCTTGAGCTGTGTCAAATCTAATCTTAATTCGTTGTGCTTCTGGCAAACTATATTGTAGTGCCGCCTTGATTGAGGCAGGTGTAGCCGTTGCATTTGCAATATTTGTTCTAAAATCTGTGTAAGAAATAAAGTATGAACTACCTGAATACTCAACGATATCTTCAAACTCATGTTCTGGAATAATACTCATACTTCTAGTATATCCATGAACCATTACTTTATTCTTAGCAAGACTAAAACCTAGCACTACCGCTGTTAGTGCTAGCATAAATATTAAAATTAATATTTTAGAAATTTTAGTCTTATTCATTACCAATTTCCTCCCCAAGGCCGAGTTTGTAATCCCCAATTGTACTCAGGGCCACCAAAATCAGCTTGAACTAATTCATAAGTGAATCCTAAATGAAGAAAGTAATTTTCATTTATATTAATTTGATGACCATCAACTAAAATCCCAAATGTATCTTTAGGAATAATAAAACTAACTTTTATTGGAGCATATGTCGTATCAACAAGTTTTGTTTTGTAATAGTAATAAATGTTGCGAGCATCATTACCATGAACTTGTTTGTGCCAAGATTCACTATCAAAATTAAACTCTAATGGTTCATGTCTAATTGAAGTCTCAGTAATAACTCCTTGATAGTTAGGGATTTTTCTAACAACTTGATCTTGAATTGTTACTCTTAAATAAGCATTAACATTAGCTTTAACATAAAAATCAACACAAAGATTTTTTACATAATCAGGACTAATTTCATCATAGATATTAACATCATAAACACCTTTTTTAGTTTGTTGAGTGCCACCAGTACCAATTGTAACTAAACCATATTGAACCTTAGTTGCGCCGTTCATATAATAAACATCCACTTCTGAAACTTCAATCTTACCGATAGTTAAATCACCACTATTAGCGTTTTTTTCGTCAGTTAAATAGCCCGTAATAAAAGTAGTTGCAAGTGCAACTAAACATAGTGCTATTAAAATAAAGTAAACTGTACGAATTTTTTTCACTATTTTCTCCTTATGGTGTTGGTGGAATTTGTTCTAATTCTACTTTAATGGTTGATATTACGAATGTTTGCCCGTAATGAGCATTAGTTAAATATTTGTTTACTACTATTTGAAATAATAAAACTGTCTCATTAGAGCCACTTACGTAGCTTAATGAATCCATTGAAGCTATTACAAAATTACCATTTGGAAATACTGTTTTAGTATTAGCATATGTACTTTGATCTAGCTCTGAATATTTTAAAGTTAACGCGTTATTAATTGTCATATTAGGTAAATTCATCAAAGTAATTTTTAAACTCCCTGGAATTGTACCTTGGTTTTTAACGACTAATTTAAAACTATATATTTGCCCGCTAACAACATTATTAATCTCAATCGCACTTGTTTTTAATTGATAGGCAGTTGCTGGATCAAATACTCCATCACAATCAGGATCATTTGCCTGATATAACTCTGCTTCAACTTCAATAGTTCCGGTCGAAAAAACAATTGATTGTTCAGCATTACTATGGGTAAACCATGCAAAAACAGCCGTAATTAACGTTGCACCAGTTAATACGATACTTATAATTATTAAAATAAGTTGCCGTTTATTGATATTACCCATAAGTTAAACCTCAATCAATAATATATACAAAAATTAATGAATTAATTTTTGTATATATTAAGTTCCTGTTTGGAAATTTATTGCTTCTTCCGTTAATGTTTGCCAAGTAACATGATCTGCTTGCTTGGCTTGAATTTTAATTATAATTTGAACTATTTTGCCAGAATATTCATTTCGAACTTCATAGCCATCTAAAATAATTGAACTTACTATTACAATCGGGGTTGTATTGGTTTCAAGTAAAACTCCTGTTAATCCACCATAATAATAAAAACCATCTGATTCTTTAGTAAAATCAGACCCTAATCCTAAAGTTACATCGACTCGATCATCATCTGCTTCAGTTCCGGTACCATATACAATCGCAGTTCCATCTAATTTAATCGTTAATTGGATTCGTAATTGACTTTTCACTGTTGAATTATTTACGATTTGATATTGAGTATTTACTAAATTTTGTCCGGGAACTATTAATCCTGAAGCAGCACTTCCAGAAAATTGATATTCAACTTTACCAGATTTTAAAGTAATTGAAGGAGTTTCTTTAATATCAATTAACCACGCAAAAATGACAGCTATGCTAGCGGCCCCCAAGAGTAGTGTCATTAATATTAAAACGATTCCCTTTTTTTTCATTTTTATCCAATATCAATACTTAATTTTTCAATATCTAACGATCCAGCATAAGCGCTCGAATGGGTATCAACATCAAAAGTTATATCAAATATAATGTCTAATGTTTGATTTGGTTGTAGTGTTTTGTTATTAACTAAAACCACATTATTAGAAACATTCAAAAAATTTTTTAATCTATTTTCTTTTAATATTTGATTATCATACCCAATTGCTGTACCAGGAACGTTAGGTGTTAAAGTTATTACTTCAGCTCCAAAATATACTTTTGAATCTTTAAGTAAATAAACGTCTCTAATATCAGTTCCTAAATACGTCATATTTTTAAGCATGACATTAATCGTCTTAGAGTCGGAACTATAACTCTTTATCAATACTCTAAAACGATAATTATCGCTAGGAACGCCCATTTGTAAAAGTGCAACTAAATCACTAGAATTTTGAATAAATATTTCAGCTTCATCATTTTTCTTAACAAATAAGAACGACTCAACAACATCAGATTTAACATTTAGTTCTAAAACATCAGTAGGAGTTTCCTTTGCAAGACTAAACCACGCATAAACAGTACCAACAAGTAGTACAAACGTACTTATTAAAAATCCTAATGAGTAAAGTTTACGTCTAAGCATTTTTCTCCTTCTCGATTTCTCTTCTTACTTGTTCTTCAAGTAGTTTTCTAGTTTCCGGATCAAGTTTTGATTCTTCTTGTTTTTGGCCTTTCTCTTTTTTAATAAGATGAGGTAATATTTCCGTAACTATCACAAATATTATAAAGATAACAATAACCAAAAATATAAGTGATCGCGAACCTAACAAGAAAGAACCCAACCACTTCCCGCCATGTGATATAACAATCCCATGAAAATTGTTCTGATCAACAATCTCACCATCTGGCGATGGGTTGTTTGTTCCTTTTAAAACTAGTCCATTATCTTTAATTTCATATAGTTGGTGAACTATATAAATTCCTTTTTCATTTGAATAATATACTATGTTGTCTTGCCCTACTTGAGCCGTTTCATAGTATTTATCATAATCTAATTTTTTAATAATAATAATTTCCCCAACATCAATATCTGGTTTCATTGATGGGGAGGCTACTACCGAGTAACTATAACCAAATACTGAAAAAATCTTATTATTTTTCTTAGCTATAGTTGATAAAATAACTAATGATACAGATAAAACTAATAAGATAATTGTTACGGCATATGATATGTTTTTAATTATCTTTTTAGCTTTGCTCATTTAGTTATTTTCTCCTCTCATAATCTTACTCATTAATCTGAGTTTCTCTGGCTCGGTGCATTTGTTGTCTTCTAACTTTTCTTGCTACTGGGTTATTACTTTGTAATTTAATAATTTTCTTTTTAAGATCAACATATTCTTGTAAATCTTTTTCGAATTGATGATAAACTTGTCCAAGTTCAAGTGATACTTCGTAAATATCTTCTCTTACTTCTTCTTGAGCTAATTTTAATTCTTCGGCATATTGTCTTCTTAACTCAGCAAGCTCTTCTTGGAAGTTAGCATTAATAGTAATGCCTTCATCTTTAAGCATGTTTTGATATCCAGAAATAAGTCTTGATTGCATATCTTGGAAACCTTCTTGCATACTAGCAATCGTTTCATCTCTTCTTACTGCTTCAGCTTGAAGTGCGTCTTGATGTCTTTGTCTTTCTTGAGCTAGTGCTTCTCTTTGAATAATTCTAAATTCTTGTCTAACATCGCGAATTGCATCTTTTTCTTTTTGACGATATTCACGTTCAATTTCTTTAAATCTTTGATTAATAGAACGACGCATTTCATCTAACTCTTCTTGAATTCTCTTGGTGTTTTCTATTTCTTCTTTTAAGTTATTAGCATTTATTATCGCTTGTTCGCGTTCATTTTCAAGTTTAAATTCTTCTTTTTGCATGGCAATTAATGCTTCAATTTTATATTCACCAGTTCTAATTAGTTCTCTATCTAAATCAGCAATTCTTAGCATTAATTTTCTTTCAAAGGCCACACTCTTACGATAGTCAACTTCTTTAACTTCGCGAATCATTCTTGAAATTTCAGACATTTTGCGAATTTGTGATAATTCATCATCAGGATCTATTTCCGTAATTAATCTTCTAAAAATGTCATCTTCTTTTTCAAATTCGAAGAAATCATAATAAAGTCTATTACTAAATTCGATCGTTTCACGAAGAGCTCGTTTTAGCGCTACTTCGTAAGTTGAAGAGTTTTCTTCGTGATATTCAAGAGCTTGTTCAAATAACTTGCGGCTTTGTTCTAAGTAATATTGGTTAATATTAGTATCTTCAATTTCAAAGTCTTCAAGTAAATCTGGATCTACATCTAGATCTTTCATTAATTTGACAGATTTTTTCCGTCTTAATTTATCAAATTTATCAAACTCAAGTTTTCTATTTGTTTGATAATATAGAAGGGCTGATAAATTAACGATAATATCATTATATAGATTGTTTAATTGTTCACTATCAAGTTCAAGATCAGTTTCTCTAATTTGAGTCTCATAAGCCAGGGTATTATATCTATCTAAAAACAGCCACAACATATAGGCGTTTTTATAATGGATGTTCTTTTGAATTACTAAAGTTTTCATAATTGGAGTTCTAACACGCTGTGCGTTTTTTAACTCCTTCATGAATTGTGAATTCATAAAACTACTAACCAGTTTTTCTAGTCTAGCAATCCGCTTTAAAAGGTTTTTGTTAGTAATAATAACATCTTTATTATCAAGTTCTTCTTTGATATCTACTTTTAAATCAAAGCTTAATTCACCTTTATTAATTTCAAAGTCAGATTTGAAATGAAGGGTTGATTTTTGAAATGAATCACCATGTTCTTTAATCACTTCATAACGCGATCTAACGAAATAAAATAAGCGCTGAATTAAAGAAGCTATCATTCTATTTTCATAGGTAGCGTAATCAATATCTGAGTAAGTTGTTAAAAGTTTTTTCGGTTTAATCCCGTCATCATCAATCTCTTTAATTAGGTGCGTGTTTGCTGAAAGATGCCTAATTGAAAGAGAGCTGGTCTTTTTAACTTTCTCAATAGCAACTAACTCGTTTTCATATTTTATCGCTGACTTTGGATTACGAACAATATAATCAAGTGACGGAAAATAGGATTCTAATGTTTCGATCCAATTTTCATCAAATATTTTCGTTTCAGCTATATTTTTATAATATAGTTCTTTATCTCCGGCTTGAATCGCACGATACATTCTCTTTGAGAATTCATCTGATTCAAATAATTCTTGATTATCCTCTATGTATTGTTCGTAAAATTTAGTTAGCTTATCATTGATTCTAATCTTGGTTACTTTTTTCATATTATTAGATTTGTCTTAATAATGACTCAAGGTATTCTACTGATTCAGTAAATTTTTCTTTGCCAAACATTCTTTGCATCAGTGCGATTAATTCTTTAATCTCGTCTACTAAGAATGGTAAGTTCAAACTTTCAAATTTTCTTAATACTTTTCTAGCAACCATATAGTCTAAACCGTCAACTTCATCGCCACCGCATCCAACATATACCGGAATAAAATCACGGATTTGTTTTAAAATACGGTTACCAAAAGTAACTTTAAAGCGACTAGTAATAAACTCATCCAGTTTATCTAAGTTGCTTAACGCTCTTTGTGATAAGACGTGTTCTTGCTTAGCTGCTTCAAATAAAGTATTTAAATACTCATAGTTCATATAAATTGATTCAGTATAAGGTGCGTCAATCGCATCAATTCTTGCATTCATTTCAATAATTGAAGCACGGTCATATACTTTATCAGTAATCGTAAATGTTGAATCATCTTTATTCGCTGTTCCAATAAACCATAGGTTTTGTGGAACTAATACTTTACCATTAATTAAATTCTTTGGATCTTCTTCTTCACTAGACGGAACAATTTCAATTAGCCAGTCACTTTGATTTGGCATTTCTAGAATTGATAAGAACTCAGCGAAGTAATATTCAATTCTTGCTAAGTTTAACTCGTCTAAAACGATAAAGTTAATGTCTTCACGATATGTTGATTCATATAAAGCTTTTAGAAAATCTGATTCATTAAATTTCTTCGTAAACTCATTTAAATAACCAATCATTTCTGAACGATCTCTCCATGATGGTTGAACCGAAATAATATCAGCTGAATTATTAAAGAATTTGCCCATAGCATATGGAAGTGAAGTTTTACCTGTACCAGAAATACCTTCCAAAATAATTATCTTAGAAGTTGCCATTCCTGCAAAATATGCAGCAACAACTTTAAACTCATAAAATAATCCTAATTGAGAAGCGGCATAATTAATAAAGTGTTGAACAAGTTCTCTTAAAGTTAAGAAGTCTCTTTCTTGCATAAACACTGCATGTGGTGATTCACCATATTGCAAGTCAACTTCAATTAACTTAGTAAATCTTGAACCAGTAACCAGTTTTTCTGGTTTCTTACGATCAACTACTTTACCAACATTAGTACTTAATCCAACAGTTTCCATCTTAAGTGCTAAAATCTGATTCTTTTCATCAGTTAATTCAACAATGCGTTGTGAAAGAACCCCGATTTCAGCTAATAGTTTTTCTTTAGTAATTTCGGAGCGATTAAATTTAATATATTTTCTAGCTAAAAGCCATAATCTAATAATTAAAAATATAACAAAAGCTATATTTAACGCAATAATAACAATTGCTGCTAACCAGTCTAAGAAATTAAACTTTTCACTAAATGTAATTAGATTTTTAACATATTGTACCGGATGATGGTAAAAAATATCTGCGATTATCGCAAATATTGCACGAAAAAAACCAAGTATATTTCTAAGTAAATTTCTTAGAAAATCTATATAATAATTTACAAATTCTATCATGTAATTTCCCTCGATTGTATAAATCTAGGGAGATATTAAATTTTTTTATTTAATTGTCGTCTTTTTTATTTTCTTCCTCAGCCATTTCTTGCAGAATCTGAGCTCTAATTTTTTCTCTTTCAGCTTCTAAATCGATGGCTTGTTCTGACTTCTTGTTTTCTTTTAATAAAACATAAAATCTAAATCCTTGGATTGCAAATAGAATAAATACTGGTAATACTATTAGTACTCCAAAGCCTGTTTTAGAATGCAAAAATAATATAAACTTGCCTCCACCTTTTTTAGTACCTGTGTGGACAGCTAAAATATCTTCAATAGGACGCGCAGGATCTCTTGGCGCTCCTACTTTATCACCTTGAGTAATCACGCTTTTCCCCGTTAGAGTGTCATAGATTTCAACAATTCTGTGCGTGTTTAAAGCTTGAATGGAATAATCATAAAAAGTGACAACATCTCCCACTTTTAATTCTTGACGAGTTTTATCGTTTAGAATTCTCACGTAAATTAAATCGCCCTGATCAAACGAATCTTCTTGATCACCACTCATTGAATCTGAGACAATGGCTAAATAACCACGTCCAAATAAATTAGGAATTTGTCTTTCTCCTCGTGATGCAATTGTAATAATTGAAAAAGTTAGTAAAACTACTATAAATACATAATATATAACAGTCAATACTATTTTTAGTATTCGTTTTAATTGGCTATTGTCCTTTACTTGTTCCATAATATACTCCTCTATAAATCTTCTTATTAATTATTATAACATAATTAAATAAGAAAAATCTATCTTTTTTATAATATTCTCAAGATTACGGGTTTTTAAGCCCGTAATCTTGATCTATATTTAAAAAATTATAAAATCAGAGTATTAAATTATGATATTGCAAATTTAAATCCAAATGCAACTTGTAAAGTGTCACCTAAAATAGCGTTATATGCTTCGTTATCAAAACCTTCGATATAAACTCTAATAGTTATTTCAGCATATCTATATCCATCGCCTTGTTTTGAACCAAAAGTAGCAGCTTCTACACCAGTACCTAATTCATGAATTGTTGCTGCAGCTGTGTATGGATCGGTGCCACCACCAAATCCAGTATTAAATTTAGTTTCTAAATTTAAACCTGTCATTTGATTCCAGTAATAATGAGCACCTGTTGACCAATCTATTGTTCCATTAGATAATTTTTTATTTTCTCCAACAACGCCTTCTTTTTCAAATACAGATACAGTACTAACATTATTAGCGTCTGTAATTGACATTCTAGCAGCATTTTCCGCTTTATATGTACCTGTTGTACCCTTATTAACTGTTTCATGACCATTATTAAATGTTATTTCTGGTGCCCATTGTACTCCAGTAGAAGTTAAATTATATGAATCCCAAATTAATTTAACTGTACTAGATTCTTGCCCTGCTTCTGTCGCTGCCTTAGTTCTAAATCTTAAATTAAATTGTAAAACTCCGTTATCTTTATCATGAAGATCAGCTATACTTTCTAAATCTAAAGTGCTTTGAGTTGAACCAATCAATCTAGTAAATGCTTTGCCATCAACAGATGTTACAGCAGCAAGTTTAAATGCAGCTTTGAAATCATCTGCTGGAGCTGATCCAGTAATACCATAATCCTGTACTAATCCTGCAAAGATATCACTTGAAGTTAAAACTGCTCTATAAGATAACTCAGATGCTACGTATCCGTCTTTGGCATAAGCTACTTCTAATCCTTCTCCACCTTGAACATCAAGCGTGAATGTATCTACTTTTGCGGTATTACCAATGGTAAACCATGCATAAGATGTTGTGCCTAATGCAACAACCGCTAAGACTAATGCGAAAATCGCCATCAATGTTTTTTTAGTTAATTTTTTCATACTCTTTTTCTCCTTTTCTTAACTAATTTTTTTGATTTCTTACTGCTTTAAATTGCAGTTGTATTTTAATTCGGTCTCCTGTGACCGGATCAAACGAATCAGCATCCCAACCCTCTAACCAAATATTCATTGTTATTTTTCCAATATAGTATGTTTTTCCATCAAATTCTTTTTCTTCTTTTAAATCTAATAGTTTTGAATTATGATCATAACTAAATGGAGCGTCTTCATGAAATTTTGATAATTCATAAATTGTTGGGGGTATTTCTGTCGGAAGACTTAACATCTTCCCTGCCCTTTTATTGTAGTAATCATAAGCGCCATAAGGTTTTCCATAACCGCGCTCTTCATTACCACTTAAATCAAATATTTTAACAACTTCTTCATTATTAATTTCTGAAATTGTTGAAATTCTTATTGCATCACTTGCGTGATATACTCTTACTTCACCTTCTTGAACAAATTCATTTGGTCCGTATTGAAAATCAAATGTAGCTCTTTCTGCAACTCCTCTTGAAACAATGAATGTTCCTTCTGGATATTTTGAATCACTATAATTTACTTCATTAGAGATATTATTTGCTAAATAAACTTCTTTTTCTCTAATTGACTCTGTTCTAAAATAGAAATCAACGCTTATATATTCACTATTTGGTTCTACTATTACATTATCCTTAATATGTGTAAATGTTTTGCCGTCGGTTGTAGTAACATCCAATAACCTTATTTTTTTAAACACTTTGGCCATTTCTTCTGCCGGAAGATCCTTGTAATATGTTTCACCGTCTAATGAAATTTCTAACTTATCACCCAAAGTTGCAATTAAGGTGATTGATTCAATCTGGCTAGTTCTTGCAATTGAGATCCATGCAAACGTTGAAGCTCCTAAGGTTAATGCTAGTAACATGAGGGCAAGAAATGCGATAATAGTTCTTCTCATACTATTCATTAGCTTCACCTGCCGTATCAACTGTAAAGACTAAATTAATCTTAACAGCTCCGCCTAACATCGTTTCATTACTACGATTACCATCGATGTAGACAATTAAGGTAAACTTTCTCATTTCGCCAACTTGTAGGTTAGGAATTTTTCGACCACCTAGATAGTCATTACCGTTTTCTTTGTAATAATATGTCTTAATTGGTTCTTCACCGGTATTGCTGTGTTCATAGAAGATAATCATCATGGCATCATCAAGATTTTTTTGTGCGGCCACAATTCTAAACCCATAACTAATATCAACTACTTCTTCACCATTATTCTTTAAATAAAACGTGTACGCGATATAATTATTATTACCATCTGGGTCAACGTATTGGCCGCCTTCTGATTCTAAAATTTCACCAACTCGTAAAATATTTTCTTCAAGAATATCAAGGGTGTCTCTAACTGGCTCTAAAACTAATTTTTGTTCGCCACCAATAGCGTCGCGGTCTTCGAATAGAACAATCCCTTTGCGTTCAGCAACATGGGTTAGTTTAATTAAAAACGTTCCAGTAAATTGTCCGTAAATGGTAATTAGAACTAAAAGTATTGAAAGAATTCCGGTAACGATTAATCCAATCGTTACTTTTGTTTCTTTTGACAACTTATTTTTAGTTTTTAAATTAAACATTGGATCAGTTCTCATTAGAAGACCTCCTTTCTTTTGGAAATAAAAAAGCCAGTAAACCTTAAAAGATTATGGCTCCTGGCTTTAAAAATAAAAGCCAGCACCATACAATTACGGTAACTGGCTAACTAATCAAATTTAGTCCCTATAGCTTTGCGTCCACACATCACTGCGTGTTTGCCTTTATACAATTTGCATAATAATTATACCACGTATTTTTTATTTGTCAATAGGTTTAATTAAAATTTTGTAAAAATATGTTTTTTTATTCTTTTTCTTCTGTTTTAGGTGATAATTCCTGATAAATAAGTTCAACTATTTCTTGTTTTTTAAGTGATGAATATCCCGAGATATTATTTTCTCTAGCGATATCTTTTAATTCAGAAACAGTTTTAGCTGCTAGCATTTCTTTAGTTAGTTCTTGAGTAACTTCAGTTTCAGCTATATCTTCTTGTACTTCTGCAACTGGTTCTTCTAATGCATCTTCAACTTTATCCTCTAAAGTTGATTCTTCAGCTGCAACCTCCACTTCAATTACTTGATCTGATACTGGCTCCTCTACTGGTGGTTCTGGTTGTTTAGTTAATGCTGATTTACCACTAAATAAATTCATCCAACTTTCAATTTGGCCAAACGGTAATGGTCTTGAAATTAAATTACCTTGGATAACTTCAATATTATTTCGTTTGTAGAACAGTTTTTCGCCTTCGGTTTCTACCTGTTCACCAATAATCATAATATCAGTGTCCTTTAATTTTTCTTCGAAGAAATTAAAGTAAACACTAATAGCGTTATTATCATATCTTTCTAAGAATAATCTTGATAAAGTAATAACATCAATCTTTTCAATTAGTCTTTCTAAATCAAAAATATTAATTCCGTAGACATCAGTTGCAAATTTAAATCCTAACTTCTTTAACTGGGCAATCCGGTTACTAATTGGATCTTTTGGATCAAGTAGTAATATTTGTGCTGGAACGTCTAAGATGAAATAGTTTGGTTTAGCCCTGTTTTTCTTTAAGATTCTTGAGAAATCTTGAACTAAATTTTTATTAGTAAATTCTCTACCACTAACAATTAGTTTTAATAATAACTCTTCGTTATCAAACATTTTAGCTAAATAGTCACGTTGCTGGCACATCATCTCTAGCCCGTGTAAGCCCACAAAATAAATATTTCCTGATTGTTCTAGAATTTTACTAAACTTAGATGCTTCTAAAACTCCAAGTCTTGGTTGATTCCATCTTAAGTAAAGCGATAAGTTTATAACTTTGTCTTGTTTAAAATCAACTACCGGTTGATAATAAAATTCAAATTGATTGTCATCAATAGCGCGTTTTAACTCATGATAATAGTCTAGATATTCACTCTTAGAGAATTTAGAGTCAGGTTGAAGCGTTCTAACGGTGCTTCCACCAGAATCTCTAATTTCTCTCATTAAACTAACTAAAACTTTATTTAATTCATAAGCATTTTCACCGTGGATTGGATAGAAAGCAACCGCAATTGAAATATTAACGATAATGTTAGTTTGATTGGTAATATCAAATGGTTTAGAAAACTTTTCAAATAAACGATAAACAAGTTCCATGACTTCATCATAGTCGTATTCACTTGAAATAAATAAGTAAAATTCTCCTTTTTGAACGGCACCAATAATCGTTTCATTAGAAAAGGTATCTCTAATATGTTCAACCATTTGTTGTAAGATACTGATAACTAATTTTTGACTTAAGCTTGTCTCTAAATCAGCAATTCGATCAATTGCTACATAGACAATCGAAAAGGTTTCAATTTCATTAGCTCTGGCGATATTTTTCCTGACCATTCTTAGAAAGGCGCTTTTCGGAATAACATCGCTAAAAGTTAAATATTTTTCTAAGTTGTGTTCCCGAATATCTTTAATTGCTCCTGTCATTAAAAATGTAACAGCCAGTGCAATTACGACAACAATTCCTAAAAATATGAAAATTGATCCCCACATTGACATTAAAATCATAAGCCTCACTCTCCTTTAAGCGATAGTTTATTTAAGGAGTCCATTTTAGCTATAGTTTCATCAATTGGTAAAGGTCTACCAATGTAGTAACCTTGAATAAATCTAACTCCACGTTTTTCTAAAAATTGTAATTGACTTAAGGTTTCAACACCTTCAGCAACAACATCAACATCTAAGTTCTTAGCTAAGCCACTTACCATGGTTACAATCGCTTTTAAATAACGGTCGCCTTCAACGCCTCTAACAAATTCTTGGTCAATTTTTAAACCATCAATTGGTAATTGTTTTAAGTATAATAATGAGCTGTTTCCGGTACCAAAATCATCGATATGGAATCTAATTCCTAAGCCTTGTAAAACTTTAATTTTTTCAATGATATCATCAAAGAAAGTAATGATGTTATTTTCAGTTAATTCAAAAATAATATTTTTTGGATTAACATCATTTTTCTTTAACTGATCTTTAATCATTTCTACAAACCCAACTTGAAGAATTTGTAGTGGGTCTAAGTTGATCGCTAGTGTCACGCGATATTTTTCTAAGTCTTTGGCGATCTTTAATGATTCTTCAATAATATAGTTTCCTAATGTTGGTAGTAAATTACTTTCATTAGCAACTTCAATTACGGTTTGCGGAGAAACTCGTTTATACTTGTCATTTTTCCATCTTAATAGAGCTTCAAATCCTGATACTTTTTCTTTCTCAAGATCATATATTGGCTGAACAGCCATATATAATTCTCTTTTAATAATTGCGATTTCTAAGTCATGAGCTACTAAATAGTTTTGTTGTAGTCTAAAGTCAGTTGCACTATCATAAATACCTAAGACTGAATCCACTGATTTAGTGAGTGACTCACAAGCAACTTTAGCTTTTTCATAAACAAATAAAGCGCCACTTCTTTCAGTGCGAGCATTAAATTCATATAAGCCCGCTTTTAAATAAAACTTAATATCATACTCTTGATCTAATTTTTCTTCTTCAAAACTCTTAATAATTCTTCTGACATCTTCTTTTACTTCAGTTGAATCAACTGATTCATATAATAAGACAAATGAATTATCAAATGAGTGATAAAATTTAACGCCGTCAATTTTAGCACTTAAAGTTCTTAAGCGGTGTGCCGCTTTAAAGACGGCTTCATCAACATAGGCTTGACCTCTCATTAACTCAACGTTTCTTAAGTTAATAATCCGAATCATTACAATCGCTTGTTTTTTAGCGGTTGGTGAAAATGATTTCGTTAATTCTTGATAATCTAGTTTGTATTGATTCAAACTTGGAATATCAGTATGAATATTAATTAAAGCCGTTCCGTCTTGTGGTTCATTTCCAAAAATTGGATAAACTAAAATCGTATAAGAAAAGACGGAAGTTTTAATCGCGGCTAACCAAGCCGCATTATATGGTCCAGTTGAAATAATTAACCATGCTTTTAATGGTACTTGTTTATAAAGATCTAAAATATCGATTAAAAAGATTTCGTTAATAAATTTATTATTAGCGAACTCACGAAAATCTTTTTTAAATTGTTTGTTTCTAAAAATAATTTTTCCTTTTTTATTAATTTTAAAGATTGGAATATTATTATAACTTAATTGATGATATGATAATTCAACGTCACGATAAATTGAGGTAAAGACACTTCCATAAAATAAACTAAGAATAACTAAAATCATTGAGACAATAATAATAATGGCAATAACTGGATTAATTAGTTTATCAGCTCTAATCATGAAGGCTTTAAAATCTAAATAATTAATTAAATATAAATCATCAATAGCTTCTACCTTTGAATAACTAGATAATAACTGGCCATCATTAGTATCATCAACTCTAGTTCCTGGTTTGTTAGTTCTTAATTTTTCAACGATTCTTTCTGAATTTTTTAAATAAGCATTTAAGTTATTCGCCGTATTATTTTCAACTCCATTATAAAAAATTTGTCCTTTACTATTAGCTAGCATATAATTTTCTGAAATTAACATGCTACCGACATACGGAGTTGCTTCAAAATATCCAAATCGATTATTATAATTAAAGAAAATGTAAACATCTTTAGCTGTTTCATTTTGAAAAATATCATTAAAGCTATAAATTGAAATATTTTGATTAATGTAATTACGATCAAAGGTTAATAAAAAATCACGTTTAATATTACCCTCAAAAAGATATCCATCATCTTGGACATCTCCAAAACCGACATATTTTTGATTATAAATAAAAGGTTTGTTTAAATTTAGTTCATCGTTTGTATAATTATCGATATATTCAACAAAAAGTTCGTAATCTTTATTTAATTGTTCGGAGAATTGTTCAGAATCACGAATGTTATTTTGAAGAGTACTATGTTGTAAATCAAGCAAAAACTCCTTGTCGTAATAGTTGTAGGCAGCTATTCCGATTCCAAGGATAAATGATACATACATCACAGATACAGCAATAATTAAAAGAAGATTTCTTTTTTTCATATTTTAGTCCTTCTTATAACAAAATTTATACAGGCTTTTTTCTCTTTTAGCCTCATACATCGCTGAGTCAGCAGCGTTAATTAATTCGTTTAAAGTCATCCCATTATCTTTATATTTACTAATTCCCACACTTAAATAATTGCGACAACTTCTAAATTTATCTCCTAAATCTGCACATATTCGTTGGTTAGCTAATTTTATCAAGTCAATAATTTCTTCTTGAGATATTTTTTCATCAATATAAACGGTATATTCATCACCGCCATAGCGGCTAACAATAAAACCTTTAAAAGTCTCACCAATAATTCGACTAATTTCTTTTAGTGTATGATCGCCAACATCATGGCCATAATAATCATTAACTGATTTAAAATCATTAATATCGAAGAAAAGTAAATATTTATCATTATCATCGGCAGTTAAGTATTTATTGACAATCCCTTCAAAAACATTTCTTGAATAAATTGAATTTGAGCCATTAGAATGAGCATCATAATGAGTGAATGTATCTTGTAAATATGGTTCTAACGGGAAAAAATGAACTTCATATTGTGATTTAATTAAGGTTTGCGGACGGTCATAAGCTAAAAGAATATATGGAACAAATTTTTTACCTTTAACTCTAATTACCGCATTACTATACCAAAATAATTTTTCTTTTAATTCTTTTTTTATTCTTGGATAGTGAACATCATTTTTATAATTAATGATGTTATGGTAAATTGGTTTACCAATAAAATTATCGCCATTATCAGAAAAAGCATTTTTATAATTTTTGTTATGGGCGATAATTTTGAAATTGTGATCAACATATGCAGTTAAAAAAGAGCCTAAGATTGGAATTGGGACGATATTACCTTGGGAATACCCAAAAAATAACGAGTCAACCAATAGTCTTGCTACTAAAACATCTTTGCCGTCTTTTTTTATCTTGGTAAACTCAAAAGGTATTTCACGACCTTTAAAATGAGTTTCTGTTGATACATTATCTTTTAAAATTTTTTCTTTGATTTTGCTAAAATTTAATACAGGAAATAAATTTTGAAATGAAGGCTCAATATAATCTAGTTGTAAATCAGAACTAATATATATCAAAGCTCCTGTCTCATAATCAAAATGCATTTGATGAACAAATTCACCAATCTCATTGTTTGAATTTATTGTTTCTTTTGGCATTTAGCTACCCCCATTATCTCACGCTATAACTAGTTTTAAAATGAAGCCGTAGAAAATAAAATTACTGTAGGTTCGACAGTAATTTTATTAAAATGCGTTTATTGTAAAAACTACTTTTAGTTCTTTTGCTCTTCTTGTTGTGCTTTAGTGCACTTGCAGTTATTGATATGATCTAATAGTTCTTTTCTTAATAACTCAAGTTCTCTAACTACTTCTTCATATTGAGGAGAATGTTTTGGTTTTTCAGTAACCACAACTTTTTCTTCAACTTTAACTGGTTTAGGTGCAACTACTTTTGGTTCTTCTTTAACAATTACTGGTGCTGGAGTTGGTTCTTCTTTTTTCGCTTCTTCAATTTGTCTTGCTCTAGCTTCTAACTTTTCAGCTGATCTTAATTCACGATCATAAACTGCAGGGTCTTGTGGTAGTGAATAATTTTCTTTAGTATGTTCTGCGTTCGCTAAAATAAATTCAATAACTTCTTCTTTTTTAAGTTCAATTGAAGCTTTTATATCACGATCTTTAGCAAATCTTTGCAGTAAAACGATCGATAAAGATCTAACTTCTTCTTCTACTTCAGGAGTTAACTCATTACGATCTTTTAATACTCCAACAACAATATCAGCTAATTGTTCTTTCTTTAGACGTTTAGGAACGTTAACTTGGTATTTTTTACCAATTTCTCTAATTTCATTAACGGTTGATGCTTTATACAACACCGTTCTAAATTGATCTAAAGAAACGCCATCAATGGTATCTTTTTCATCGACAAAGATATCTTTTAAATCTAAGTTATAAGCTAACATATCTTCTGGTAATTGCTTATGTTCTTTAGCTTTTTCCATTAATGCTAATAATTCTTTATCATCAATTTTTTTATCAATAATTAAAGAAAGTAGGTGTAGCCATAGTTCAGATAGGTATTTTCTATTTAGACTAACTGAGTTATAAAACTTAAGTAAATTTTCTAATTGATACTCAGAAAAGAACTCTACCCAAGTTAGGCGATATCCTAGTTCATCAGCTAAATGAGCTCTTTCATTTAACGTTGCTTCAACCGGATCTTTTAATACTTTTTGTAATACGCTAATTCTTGCGGTTTTTGGTAAAGTTAATCCATTTAACTCAAAAAAGGTTTTGACCTCAGAACTAGGTAAACTAATCAAACTGTCAATAACTTCACTGACCATTAATTGTTGTCTTTTTACTTTAATTACTTTGTCTAAATTAAGTAACTTCATAATACATTCCTCCGATACTAAATGGCTTTATAATATTATAATATCATACTTTGATAAATAATGTTATGATTTTTTCCCTTTTTTAATATTTTAAAACACAATTTAATTTAAAAAGCCTTTGATAAGTCATATTTTGTCTATGGAACCCCACATAAATAAAAAAATAATGGGCGCTTCCCATTATTTTCTTAGGCGTCAGATTTATCAAGTCGTGATTCCATTTCTTCAAAATATATTTCTAATGCTTTTTGGTAAGTAAAATCCCCTTGACTGAAGCTTGAATACATAATCAATTCTCTTAATCTTTTAGGAATGAAAACTCTAATTTCCTCATCATTATAACCGACTTGCATTTTATTGTCCTTTGGATCAATCATGATCGGTCTTTTTAACACACTTGGATTGTCTAAAATGAATCTTTTTAATTCATTTGTTCGCATTCCATCGAGATCAATATCGCTTTCTCTAATGATTTTAGATCTTGTCGATATAATATCTTCAAAACCATTTTGAGAGTGCTCTAACATTAAATCAAGATCGTCTTCAGTAATGTTCTCATTAAATATATTTTTTTCCGAATAAGGGATACGATGATCATCTAACCATTTCTTGGCTTTTCTACATGATGAACAGCTCGGTGTTGTGTAAATTGTAATCATTTTTTCATACCTCCTTTTCCTTTTAATTATAAATAGCAATATAATTATAACGCATGAAATCTTATATTTCAATATGATTTTTAATTTTTTTCGATGTAAAGGCTTTCAATTTGTAAATGAATGTAAAAAACCTTGTTTTTTGGTAAATAATGTGTTATTATTTACATAATCACAGTGATTAAGAGTAGTAACACATTAATAGCCTTTAGAGAGTTTGGGACGGTGGAAGCCAAACGGAACTAAAATGTGCGAATGGACTTATGAGTGAGATTAACCGAAAGAGAGCTATACTTTGTATAGAACTAAGGTGGCACCGCGCAATTTAATGCGTCCTTAGAGTTTTAATTCTAAGGGCGCTTTTTATATTTTTAGGAGGAAATTATTATGGTAAAAAGAATTGTATCTGGGGTTCAACCAAGTGGTAAACTAACAATTGGAAATTATTTAGGAGCAATTAAAAGTTTCGTTAAACTTCAAGAAGAATATCGTGATGCTGAATTCTTCTTCTTTGTTGCTGACTTACACGCTATTACCGTAACTCAAGATCGATTAAAATTAAGACAATCAATTCGTGAAGTCGCTGCAATGTATATTGCCTGCGGATTAGATCCGGAAAGAGTTAATATCTTTATTCAATCTGAAGTTCCAGCTCATAATCAGTTAGGTTATATTATGGAATCAACCGCTTATATTGGTGAGATGGAAAGAATGACGCAATATAAAGATAAACGGCAAAGACAAGCCGAAGGGATTAAGACTTCACTTTTAACATATCCCGCACTAATGGCCGCTGATATATTACTTTATGATGCCAATTTAGTGCCAATTGGAGATGACCAAAACCAACACTTAGAACTAACTAGATTAGTTGGTGAAAGATTTAATAATCAATATGGTAAAACTTTTGAAATTCCTAAGGCTTATTACAATAAAGATGTTGTTAGAATTAAGTCACTAGCTGATCCGCTTAAAAAGATGAGTAAATCTGATGAAGTTGAACGTTCTTATATCCTATTAGATGATGAACCAAACCGCATTAAAAATAAAATCGCAAGTGCCGTAACTGATTCTGATACTAAGATTTATTATGATGAAGAAAATAAACCTGGTATTTCAAATTTACTTGCAATTTATGCTGGTTTTAGTGATAAATCAGTTGAAGAAATTGAAGCATTATACCAAAATAAAAGTTACCAAGAATTTAAATTTGATCTTGGTAACTTAATTGTTAATTATTTAACTCCAATTCAAGATAAGTATAACGAAATTTTAAAGAGTAAATACTTAGATGAAGTCTTAGATCGTGGTCGTGACCGCGCCATTTTGATTTCAAATCGTAAACTTGAACGAGTTTATCACCGAGTTGGACTCGGTCGTAAGAAGTAATAGGTATTTACTTCTTCTAAATTAATAAATATATAAACGGCAAGTGAACCAAATCGAATACCAAAGAAAATAGCAAGAAAATCCCCATAATTAATCACGCGTTAGATTTTAATATATCTAAGCTCTCAACTTTGGTTATGTAAGGTTCAAATACCCTCTCTCCTCGGCAGTAATTGTTTCGTTTATAACTGCAGTTCCGCAGTTACGACAAAACTTACTGCCTTTTTTTATGAAAATCTAAAATTACTTATTTACATTTAATTCTAAAATATTTTCATAAACGTCGCCATCTATTTGAACGTAAGCTGGTAAATCTGAGTAGACTTTAACGTTTTTACCAGTAAAGATTTTAACGTTTTTAATCCCTGTGTGCCATCCTAAATATATTAACGGGAAGAAAAGTGATAATTTAAATTTAGAAATACCTGAAATAACAACTACTTCTAAAGTATCTTTTTCTCGATCAGCTTTCGGGGCAATCTTCATGCCGCCGCCAAAATATTTAGAGTTCATAATACTAACAA